>Ga0307515_10003618_pt1 | contig 32470 bp, 4 predicted proteins | sample 17_EM_MG_FD_194513 | JGI IMG/M metagenome (GOLD analysis project Ga0307515, IMG submission 194513) | Populus trichocarpa ectomycorrhiza microbial communities from riparian zone in the Pacific Northwest, United States - 17_EM | ecosystem: Host-associated > Plants > Roots > Unclassified | place... | reverse complement strand
ATACCAGTAGTTAATATTCTCCCTTATAGAAGGACAGAGTATATAACTCTAGGGCCTGTTCTTAATAGCGAAGCTTCTATTAATGGCAACTATTATATAATAGAGAATATATTCCTAGACCAACTATAGTATAATTACAAACCTACTTTTAATAACTAGCTATTCCTAGTATATAGAGATTAAAAGACTATAAAGCTTATCTAATTATATAAAGAAGAGCGAGTTAAGATAAAATACGCGTATAATAGCTATAAGTGGATATTGCCTATTCCGGGGCTATGGTATATACAATTAAACTTCCTATATATAGTTATACGTATATTCTATAGCGGCGAGGAAGCCACGTAGTAGTTTTTAGCGCTTTACGCCTATATAAACTACCTAGGATAACGTAATATTCCTAGGGAAAAGGCCCTATTTTATTTTATAGAAGAGCTAATTATGACGGCGCTGGGGCACCGCCCCTGCGACGTCTATATATAGCCTAGTTAGGGGCTTGCTTGGAGACTTAGCTCGTGTATATAGACCTATCCTTTCCTCAACCTCCTTTTGCTCCTTAACTTAGTATCTTTATAATATAGCATTCTACAAGCTTTAGTTTAGAGGTATTTATATAAGCCGTAACACTAATCCTCTAAAGCTTTAACGCTTATATTATTACATTATTTCTACTTTATATCTATAATAAGTACAATATTAAGGTAAATAGTAAGGTTAAGCAATATATATTACGGTACTGGCAGAACTTAGTAGAACTACGCACCGGCAAGTTGCCACAGATTGCCGTATATTGCGGTTACGTGACGTAAAGATCTTATAAAACATCAAACGGCGCTACTCTTCTTCTCCTTTCCTTTCCCTAGCTTTAGATTCTCGTTTATAGACAATCTAATCGTATAGGCTTGCGCGTCCCCTTTGCTATGCCCATACCTTAATTAACTAAGTCGCTAATATTATCTAAAGCTTACTCTACTCTCTCTTCTTAAGAAGGAACTTAAATATATCTACAAGACTATAAATAGGACAAGAATATAGAATAGGACCCTAAGATATTACTAGGACTATAAGAAAAGGACCTATAAAACACACATAGACTAGAACCCCTAAAGAAATTACCCAGAATTACCTAATACCCCTACTACTATGCCACGAACTACAGCAGTAGGTAAAGCAGCTGTAGGACCTTTAAATACTTTAGATAAAGAAACAATTAACGTTTTAACCCCCTAGGCGGAGCTTATAGCTGCTAATACCAAAATTAAACGACTACGAGAGCTGCTTAAAGCTAGAGATACCCCTATATCTAATAATAAGTCATTATTAAATAACTAAAGACTTACTATAGTTCTTTAGGCCCTATTTTAGCGCCTTAGCAGACCTACTAAGGCCTATATAGTACTAAAGCGGTCGGCAAAGGTTGCGGACCCCCTACTACTTATAGACGGAACCGACCCTATATTTAATAATTAGAAGCTTTAATTATAGGATAAGCTTAAAGTTAATACAGACTACTTCCCTAACGCCTAAGCTAGAATGGCCTACGTCTTTAGCCGTACTAGCGGAGACGCCTAGATGTATTTACGCCCGTAATATACTAAAGACTTAGCAAACCCCTTTATCTATAAAGAAGAAATAATTAAATACTTGTCTTCTATTTATAAAGACCCTTTTAAAGTATAAAATGCCTGCCTTAGCTATAAAAGCCTAAATATAAAAATAACGGAGACCTTTTCGGCCTTTTAAACCCGCTTTTTATACCTAGCCAAATAGGCCTAGATTCCCTAGGAAGACCTACTACTAGACCTCTTCGACAAGCTTACCCTAGACCTATAGCGGGCCGTATTACTAGCTTATATTATAGTATAGACGTTAAAGGAACTTATAGACTATTGCCTAGCTATTAACTAAGGCCTCCGTTAAATTAAGGCACGCGCTAATTAGCTAAAAACTAGAAACCTTGCAAACTAGGCCATAAATACTACAAGTACGGCCTATAGTGCCCCGGTATAATTGGCAACCCCTATAGTTAACCTAGTAGCTAGCCGCGCAGCTACCCCTACTATAGGCCTAGTGTACACCCGGCCTATATATAGCGACCCCCATATATAGGCCCTTAGCGATTAAGGAGCTTACTTCTTATACGGTTAAATAGGCTACCCTATAAGGAACTACCTAATAAAGGCAAAGACAAATAAGGTCTTGTTAATTTAAAAAGACAGTATAGAGCTAAAAAAAGAGGAACTTTAGAGGAAGACTCCTCTCTAGGGTTAAAAGGGATTAATATATTATATATTAATCTAGGTCAGCTAGTTAGTAAAAGAAGCTACACTATCCCTTGTACTTTATTTCGCAATAGATATTAAGTTTTAACTTTTACTTTAGCTAACTTAGGAGTAAATACCTTTACCTTAATTAATATAAAGTACGCTATAAAACTGGCTAACATTTTAAATATACCCTTTAAAGAACTACCTAAACAAATCCCTATTTACGGCTATAATGAATAAATAGGGCTACCTATTACAACTATCTTACGGATTTACCTCTATATTAATAGACGAAGGTAGTATAACATCCCCTTCCTTATTACAGACCTTAGAAGCTATAATATAATCTTAAAGAGAAAATAGCTAGCCTATTTAGGCTTATAGCTTAATATACGGAATAGGCAGCTTATTTAGCCTAAAACTATACCCCTAATACCTTCCTTTATAAAAGAGATTAGTATTATAATAGAAAACCTTATACAGCCGTAGATAGACACTATTTACTAGGCCAATACGGCGCGTAGGGACTAGGCTTTTAAGAAGAATATACAGCTTAATCCGCAACGGATCTATATATTACGCCGCCCCTAGACTACCTATATTATACTACCCGCACTAAAGACTTAGGAAGTTAGTAGTAGCCTAGCTAAGTCCCTAATAGAGAACCTAGGCCCTACGCAGCTATAAAGGAAGGCTAGGGATATTGGATAATATACTAAACTAATAAACCGGAAGGATAACTTATGGAAAATAAAACGTAAGCTAAGGAAGACTATAAACTCTATACCGCAAAATACAGCCTAATAAATATCCGTAAAGAAGCCCACGGACCTCCCACTAGTTAATATCTACTATATTAGCGCCATAGGATTCTACCGGAACCTAGTTTAGCCTAATACTGTTACCTTTACAACTAGCTTATACGAAACTAATTAATACCCATTTCTTTAGCAAGGAGAAGAGATAGGGTACAGGATAAAAAGTCGCTTTAGGGGTAATTGGTAGCTGCTTCCAAGCTAGCAAGCTATTGTAACGCCTCTTATTCTTAAGTGCAAAACTATTTAATAAAAATCTTTCTTTTAGAGCGCTTTTTCTACTCTAGGAACGGCAGAATACGGCAGAAATAGATAAAAGAGCCAGGATTTCCTTAGTGCGATTTTCTTGGCATAAACTAGACCATAGTAAGCAAGATATCAGGACAAAACACCAATAGGCTAGGAGCTCCCCCTAGTATTTAAAACAGGCCAGAGTGTCCACTTAGCTACTAGTACATGTTAAGCTGCCTAGGAAGGATTCATGTATATAGAACTATAGCGCCATAGCCTAGAGGCTGCATGCGCAGTATTATACGTAGTATAATACAACGGATATATAAATAATAAAAAAGTGTCAAGAAATATGCAGTTAGCTTTTAAAGTTGTCAAGTAGGTCAACTGCGTGTTATTTAACTTTTAAATATGTCAAGTTGGTCAATTGCGTGTCGAGTTGGTCAAATTGCATGTCAATTACGCGAAACGCGAAAACCAAAGTCTACAGTCGCTTCGGAAAAGGATGGGTTTATGTCAGAAACCATGATCAACCACAGAAATTTACCGAATCCTCACCTGTTTAAACCACTTTTCTGTACCCGCGCATGACACTACCCATCCTCCATACTAATACATCGCCGTCGCCTATTTTTTGAAGCTATTCAAAGCCTATATTTTTACCTATTATAGTTAGCGCCATGGCACACAGGAGGAGAGCTAAAGCACCCAAGAATACTACAAAGAATACTTCTAAAGCGCCTCAAGAAGTAGACCTTACCGTTAAATCTGCATTAATGCCTTCTACTGCTGTAGAATAGTCTAAAGGCTCTTAAACCTTTCTTTTAAGTATGGCCGTGTACGCTAATAGCATAACGCTATCTAGTAATATTCTACCCGTCTTATTTGGAGTCTTTAAATTTTAGGAGTTTATTGCCAAAAATACGCGTTAAGCCAGTGAATATTACGGCCTTTATTCTTTTTAGCTTAATTAATTAACTGCTATTATTATATTAAGTCTAAAGGATCCTATAATACCTAAAGAAGCTAATAATGTAAATAAATGGTATAAAGTAGAGGGAATAATAGAGACACAATTAAAGTACGTAAGGAAGGCTTTTTAGGTTAATCTTACAGTTAGATATAAGACCGCTGCTGCGGCTGTTAACGCGTCTACTAAAGCTAGAGATACTAAAATTGCTGCGGCTATTAATGCGGCTGTTAATGCGCGTGTTAAGGCAGCGCTTTAAGCAGCAGGTCTTTTAACTAAAGTAGCGGCTGGTAAGGAAGTAGGGTCCTCTAGTAAGGATCACGAAGGTATAATAGAGGAAGTTATTAGCAAAAAGAAGAGATTAACTACCACTACTAAAATATAGAAAGAGGCTGCTAAATAATATAACCGTGTAGAAGTTAAAGGCAAGTATATATACCCGCTAATTAAATATTATCGCTGCCTTTAATAGCACTATAAGAACAAAAAGTATAGTGTTATATACTGTCTTAAATTTAAATTAAAGTACTACCTATTATATGCTTACCACTAGGCGCGCTAATCGGAAGCAATTAAATAGAAGAAAGCTACGCTTAACTTTCTAAATCTACCGCTACTATTAAAGATTAGGTATAGTAAACGTATATAGGATAGGGAGGATAAAAAAGATATAAAGTCGGATAGCTATAAGCACTATTAAGGTAACTCTAGTAATATAAACAAATTAATAAGCTCCCCCCTAAGATAATAACGGCGACGAGGAGAGGCTTATACTATAGTTATACAATTACCAGCCAATCCTATTCCGTAGCAAGACTAATTAATAGCGGTAACGGTTTTAATAAACTAGATACAGTAGTAGAACTAGTAGATGCTATAATAGGTGTAAAATGCTATATAGGCGGCGATACCTCCTTCCGTATAACTAACTATCGCCAATAGTTATTTTATAGTGGACCCTATACTAAATACAAGATCCTTATTAGTGCCGTCATTACAAAGCGCTCCATTAATTCTAGCTTTATCCTCTAAAACGCCTACCTATTACTATTTACCCCCAACTATACCTACAAACCTACTACCTAGTAGCCCTACTCGCAGTAATATTAAATAATTAAATAGTAAGCTTAGCGCCTTTACTAAATAGCTATAAAGCCATTACCTAGTTATTGCTAACGCCTTTACTAAAGTAGAGTTAATTTTAATTAAGGAGGACTATAACTTTAAGTTACTTAAGTATACGCTACTTAATAGTAGTATAGGCTATATAAAGCTGTATAGGATTAGTTTAATATATAGGCTTATTAATCGCATAGTAAACTGCTTAGAAGACTTTAGAACGGATTAGTGACATTCTAATACTATAATAAAGGCCTTACTTAACGTCTTAATTAGTAAGCACCCTATATAGATATATTACAAAAGACTAGACCTTATCCTTTTTATACTACCTCTTAATTCCTGCCCGTAAGAAATGGCCTTTTGCCCTCTTATTAAATCCTTATTACTCTACCGCGTGGCTTAAAAAGTTACTAAAGTTATTTTATAGATTAGCTTCAAATTAATAAGCACGCAGCTACTACTTTAAGTTATAGAAAGAAGCTTTAATTAGATTAAAATCAGGTAAGTAAGGAGGAAGATATTTAAGCCTAATACTAGTAGTATTATAGAGGCGTTAAACTTCCTAGGTTTAAGTAAATAATAGTATTAAACACCTATCCTTTATAGACACTATATACCTTATTATAATAGATTAACGTATTATCTATTACTAGAACTAAATAAGGCTATAGATAAGGCTGCATATAAGTAAAAACCTTATTCTTTATCTATTTAATAAATATTAGCCCGTTAATAGTGCCCTAGTGTATTAACCAGCTAGGTATATAGCCCTAATAGGTATACGCTAGTAGTAAGCTCTATCTTTTAGATCTCTTTAATTCTAATATTCCTTTAATAGGCTTATTAATTGGTGCCTATCTATACTTCCTATCTATTATCTTCTTATTATAAGCTAATTTATTAATAAAGATAAACTGATCGCGTCTATAGCCACAGATTTAAATAATCTAGTCGTCCCTTAGGCCTAGGTTACGCTATTGCGTAATTATCCTTATAACCTTTCTACTCCATTTTCTTCGCTTTAATTTAGCCGACAGTATACTTTATGCTACTATTATATTATATTCATCATATAGAAACTAGAGTATCTCTTTAAAATAGGCGTCTAGACTATATATAAGGTATTTAAGGAGGCCCTAATTAGTACGCGTTTATTAGTAAAATTAACATTAATATTACTACCTAACGTTATACATCTAGAGCATTATCTATAAGCAGTAGTGGCCTGCCATTTCCCCTAATTGGTGGATTAATCTAGCCATACCTTTTTAAATTCGCCCTCTAGCGTTAAAGAGTAGAGTAAGGAACGCGGGTCTTAACTTCTATATAGAAGTTATCGCAGCTAAGGTTAATTAGAGCTTATATAATTAACTTCTATTTAGTCGACCAGGTGGGGTTACCCATAGCTTTAAATATAAGATAATAATAAGGCAATAGGTGATGTCATGCGCGGGTACAGAAAAGTGGTTCAAACAGGTGAGGATTCGGTAAATTTCTGTGGTTGATCATGGTTTCTGACATAAACCCATCCTTTTCCGAAGCGACTGTACTTGAATCTCATCCTGCGAATATTTTCCCGATGTACCTGCTAATAAAAAAGCAACAATTAGATTAACTAGGCAGAGGTTTAAACTTAAGTACAAAAACGAACCAAGAGTTAACCTAAAGCACCCTATATATTACATATTATTATAGATAGCTTATATAGATAATATATACGAAATATATAAAATACTAAAGATAAAATATAAAAAGTACCTAGTAAGGATATAGTAGGTACTAGACGAAACTAGATATCGGAATACTAAATATATATATGAATAGTATCTAGTCGATATTTAAGAAACGAATAATCTAACACTTTAACTAGGAAGATTCCTTACGGAAGAATGCCTAGATAAAAGATAGTGATGGGAATACCTAGAAAATACTTATTTATAGCACGTAGAGGAAAAGAAGTAAACTAGGTATTAGCTAAATAATAAGGAGCTAAGTATAGTAGGATTAAGTAGCTAATAGTTAGGAAAAGTAGAGGCCTACGGGACTATAGGGAGCTAGTAGTAGAGCCTTAAACCCTTAAAGGAATTTAAGGACAATACCTAAATTTACGAGTTAATTGGCAAGATTAGTAGTTTAAAGTATTAGTAGATAGTGGAGTAATAAGGAACTATATCTTACTAGCAGTAGTAAAATGGATGGGATTACCGCACAAGCAGAAAAGAAATCTATATCCGTTAGTAACGATTTTAGGAGATCCGATAGCCTATAAAGGAGGCATTATTAATCTTAAAATAGGACCAATTTAGATAGTTATCGAAGAAAGACTAATTAAGATATCTTTTAATATCCTACTATTAGGACAGAATAAGGTAGTTCTAAGAATACGTTAGCTATAGGAATATAATCTAAAGATTGATTAGATTATAGATTAGGTTAATATCGGAGATATATAATAACGCAAGATATGAGAATAGACTAAGATAGTATAATACTAAGTTAGAGTAATATATAAAGAGACTAAGTAAGGCTTAAGTTATATACTAAAGAGATACTATAAGTACGGTAAAAAGCTATAGAGCCTAGAAAGTAAAAAGCTATTAGAGTATATAGTATAGGACTATAAGATAGAATTAGAACTAGAAATAAGTCTAAAGTTCTTTCTAATCTATAAGCTTACTAAGAAAGAGTCTTAGGCGCTTAAGGAGTTTGTTTAGGAAAATCTTTAAAAGGGATATATTAGACCGTTATAGTTATTGGCGGGATATCTAGTACTATTTATACTAAAAAAGAATAGAAAACTTAGGCTATATATCGACTATAGGTAGTTAAATAGCATTATACGGAAGGATAGATATCTTTTACCCTTAATTAGCGAAATCTAAGATAGGATAGGTAATATGTAAATCTTTACGAAGATAGATCTAAGATAGGCGTACTATTAGATTAGGATTAAGGAAGGTAATAAATAGAAAGCAGCTTTTAGATTAAAGGAAGGACTATATAAACTATTAGTTATGCAATTCGGGCTTATAAACACACTAGTAACGTTTTAGAAGCGAATTAATAATATTCTAAAGGAGTATTTAGATAAGTTTATTATAGTATATCTTAATAGTATTATTATCTACTTAATAACTAAGGAAGAATACGGAGAATATATTAAATAGGTTTTAAGGAGACTATAAAAAGAACAGATACTAGTAGCAATTAAGAAATACGAGTTCTTTATATAGAAGACAGATTTTATTAGATTTATTATTAAACTAGGTTATATTAGTATAGACCTAAAGAAAATTAAAGCTATAGTAAATTGGTAAGAACTAGAGAACGTTATATAGTTAAGATTGTTTCTAAGGGTTTGTAATTACTATAGAAGGTTTATAGTATAATAGTTAAAGAATATTAAACTATTTACACGACTAACGAAGAAAGAGGAACTATAGGTATAGGGGAGTAAGTAGAAGAAACTATTTTAAGAGCTTAAGGAGTTATTTACCTAGGACCTAATCCTTAAGATCTACTAGCTAAAGCTAGAGACGGTTATAGAAACGGATATATTAGACTTTATACTAGGAGTATACTTACTATAGAAGCATTCGGACGCATAGCACTTAGTAGTATACTATAGTTGGAAAATAATACTACTAGAACTAAACTATAATATCTATAACATGGAGTTATTAGGTATAGTTATAGGATTAAAAAAATAGAGAGTATTCTTATAAGGTATAGAGAAACTATTTATAGTTAAAACGGATTATAAGAACCTAACAGGGTTCCTAATAATAAAAGAACTTAATTAAAGATAAGTTAGATAGGCGGAAATGCTTATAGAATACTATTTTAAGATTTAGTATACTAAAGGCACTAAAAATACAAGGGTAGACGCTCTAAGTAGAAAACCTAAACTATAAAATAACGAGAAACTATTAGGAGCAATATTACGTAAAGATAATAATAGATTAATTAGATATAATTACCCTAAGATTATAGTTACCTATAAATTACTAGAGAGTAAGTAGGTATAAAGGATTTAAGAAGTATGGCTTAAAGATCTGGAAGTAGAATAGTATAAATATTGAGAAGCGATATATATTCTAAAAGAAATTATAGAGGAATTTATTAAATATTTCTATAGGGTATAACAGAACCTTATAGTAAGTACTACGGTAGGTCCTATTAATGGGCTAGGTGTGTAGGTAATGCGTAAAGTCAACAACGTAATAATAACTGGTGGAGTGGTTGCCTAATAGATTAACTCTAATTATATTCTAAGAATTACTATAAGGAAGGAACTATCTAGATAGGGACTAAGGGTCCTTAAATACATAACCGTACTCCTATAAAATCCTTCTTATACGTGATGTACGTGATATACGTAATGTACATGACGTTCCTTCCGTACTTCGCGTATCCTACGTATTACATTATATAACCTTAGTTACCATTCCTTATTACATAGTTCTATCGGCTCCATTTTGGACCGTGCTTATATTAACTAACTAGCTTCTTCCGACTTCTCTCTAAGTAGTCGTAATATTGTACTTAAAGCGTCCGTAACACTATCTCCCTCCTCTTTATCTTCGTCCTTAAAGATACCTAGCATCTCCAGGTCATTTACTAGAGGTATAATATCCGTCTAATTAATTTGGTTGACATCGTTACTTATAATGCCTTTAAAGGTTTCCAAGCCTCCTTCTTCTTTATAGGTGCAGCGTCGTGCTCGTACTATTGCTTCAATACTATCACTAGGTGAAATAATGCCATCTCCGTGTTCTCGTTGTGCGAAAGAGGGGTTAGTCTATATTACGCTGGCAAGTCCCTTATCTTAGCAACCCTCTTCTTGTTTAGAGTACACTAAAGTAAACGTTTAATTGTCTTGCGATATTTGTTCTATTTCTAACGCTAAGTATATACGTCTTATAACTCTTAATAGTCTTTAAGTTCCCTAAGTAATTTGTTATAGGGTCTCGTGTTTAATCTGCCGCTGCGAAACTCAATAGTGAGCTCTTAAGCGCTTTAGATAAACTACGTTATTCGCGGGAAGCGGAGTAAGAGGCTGTAGCTGCTCAACAGCGTGCCCTTAAAGCTCGTCTCTCTGCTTCTGCCTATCTTCTTCGTCTTAAGAAGGTCCGTAAGAAGGTTTGTTTTAAGGAGTGGAAACTTATAGAATAAGGTTTACTAGAACTTAGTAATAAAAGAACGGATTTTCTTCTAACAGAGAAGGAAACAACTCTAAGTAGTTTAGCAATCGCTCCTCCTAAGTCCCCCTTAGGTAACTCGTTCTTTGGTAATTCTTTTTTAATATTGCCTAACCTATTCTCTTCCGATACTCCTATACCTTTCCTATAGCGTTCTTTAAATTCTCTAGTGGTTCCTAGGTAGTCTTATTATAGCCTATCTACTTAACCTTATACCATATTTTATCGTTAACGTTCTTATAACTAACGATCTTTAAAACTTGCCATTTATCTTCTTCTTGTCCTCTGTACGTGTCTGCCTTATAGACTAGTAGCTTAACTTTTCCGTGTGCTAGCTCTAGTATTGCGATATACTGTACAGGGTAGATCTTTATCTTAGCTGGTAGGTTTAACTTAAATATAACCGGTAAAATCCTCTAACTAATTTTAAAAGGTCCTAGTCTAACGTAGTCCAATTTCTTACTTAGTTATTAACTCTTAAAATTTTTGTGTAGTAGCCATACTTTGTCTCCCTCCTTAAGATCTGGTCCCTTAGATCTCTTAGCGTTGTAGTATTTCTTTATTCTTTGCTATACTACCTTAGCTGTTTCTATAAGGTTCTTATAAAGATTCATTAGTGTCTCCATTCTCTGCTTAGCCGTACTACTTATCTTCTTTGCTTAATATAGCGATAATAATGTTCTTGGCTCATATCCATAATTCGCCTTAAATAGTAACGTACCTATTCCTTCTTATAGTGTTACATTATATGCAAACTGTATAACTAGTAATAGCAATACCCAATTATTCTATACGTGATTAATATAGTGCCTTAGATACTGCTCTAGTGTCTAATTTAATCTTTTCGTTTAACCGTCTGTCTGCGGATAATATGCGGTGGAAGTTGCTGCTTAAACTCCTTATTCCGCTAAGAATACCTCCTAAAATGCTGCTACGAATCTTAGATCTCTGTCCGATATAATCTTGCTTAGTGCTCTATGTCTTATAAACACTTCTTTAATATAAATTCTAGCGACATCTTCTGCTGATATTTCTTCTGTATACGCTATAAAGTATCCCCACTTCGTAAGCTTATCTACTATTACTAAGATCGCGTTATGATCTTGTCCGGTAATAGGATCTTTTAATTTTGGCAACTTAATAATAAAGTCCCATAATATAACCTCCTATGGTCTCTCTGGTATTTTAACAGGTTGTAGCTCTCCATATGGCTTATGCCTCGTTAGTTTGTTCCTCTAGCAATCTAGACACTCTCTAGTGACCTTTCTAGCTATCCTTTAGATTCCGTTAATAATATACTCCTCTTAGAGTCTTAACACTAAGCCCGTGGCTTTATTGTGTCCTTAAGTCAATCCCTTATAGAAGTCTTCTATAAAGTGCTCTACTATGCTTTTTAGGATATACTTTACTTCTCGATTTTCGTACATATCCGTCTGTAGATCTTCTAGCTATGCTTCTAGAATTCTTTATACCTAAAAGCTTTCTAGTATCTTGTAGACTTTTTCTAACTTATCCTCTTAAGTTACTGCGATCTTTAGGTGATTATACCTAATTAATCTATCTATATCTTTTCGCAGTAAAGCCCCTAATGGCTTTTTATTATTTTACAGTTTAGCCTTTCTGCTTAACGCATCTGCTCATGCATTATCTATACCCTTGGTATACTAAATCTCGAAATAGTAATCTATAAGCGTTTCTGCCTATCTAACCTATCTTTGGTTAAGTTCCTTTATTATTAGGAATCCTGTTAGGTTTTTATAATCTGTCTTAACCATAAATAGTTTTTCTGTGCCTTGCAAGAATGCTCTCTATTCCTTTAGTGCTGCAACTATACCTAATAACTCCTTGTTGTAGATGTTATAGTTTAACTCTGGTAGTATTATCTTCCGACTGTAGTATGCCACTAGATACCATCTATCTTTATATCTCTATATAAAGTATGCTCCTAGTATAAAGTCTAATATATCTGTCTTAACAACTGTTTCTAGTCCTGGTTAATAGATTTTAAGGATTAGTTCCTAGGTAAATAACTCTTTAAGTTCTTTAAATAACTTCTTTTACTCCTCTGCCTATACCCATAGTTCCTCTTTCTTTGTTAATCGAGTGAACGGCTCGATGTTCTTTAACCATTATGCTATAAACCTCCTATAGTAATTACAAAACCCTAGGAACGACCTTAATTGTGTAACGTTCTCTAGTTCTTGCCAATTTACTATAGCTTTAATCTTCTTTAGGTCCATGCTTAACCTACCTAGTTTAATAATGAATCCGATAAAATCGGTCTTCCTTATAAAGAACTCGCATTTCTTAATTGCTACTAGCATCTGTTCTTCTTATAGTCTCTTTAAAACCTATTTAACGTGTTTCTCGTATTCTTCCTTAGTTATTAAGTAGATAATAATATCGTTGAGATATGCTATAACAAACTTATCCAAGTGTTCTCCTAACACGTTATTAATTTGCTTCTAGAACGTTACTAGTACGTTTATAAGTCCGAATTGCATAACTAATGGTTTATATAGTCCTTCCTTTAACCTAAAGGCTGCCTTCCATTCGTTGCCTTCCTTAATTCTAATTTAATAGTACGCCCATCTTAGATCTATCTTTATAAAGATTTGCGCATTGCCTATCCTATCTTAGATTTCGCTAATTAAGGGTAAAGGATACCTATCCTTTCTGGTAATGCTGTTTAACTGTCTATAGTTAATGCACAGCCTTAGCTTGCTATTTTTCTTTAGAACAAACAATACCGGATAACCCGCTAATAATTGCGATAGTCTAATATATCCCTTTTATAAGTTCTCCTAAATAAACTCTTTTAATGCTCTACCTTCTTCTTTAGTAAGCTTATAGATTAGAAAGAACCTTAGACTTATTCCTGGTTCTAATTCTATCTTATAGTCCTATACTGCATACTCCGACAGCTTTTCACTTTCCAGTAACTATAGTTTCTTGCCGTACTTATGGTATCTCTTTAGTATATGGCTTAGCCCTTTTTCTGTTTCTTTATAGGTTGCTCCTACTTAGTACCATACCAACTTGGCTTATTATCGCATCTTGCGGCGTTAAGTATCTCTGATATCGACCTAACCTGTAATCTAATCGATCTTTAGATTATATTCCTATAACTAAGGCATTCCTAGTACTGCCTTATTATTCCCCAATAGTAATATGTCGAAAGACATCTCGATTTATCTCCTTTTAATAGTTAACTAAATAGGTCCTGTTTTAAGATTGATAATGCCTCCTCCGTAGGCTATCAAATCTCCTAAAATTGTCACTAATAGGTAAGGATGCTCCTTTTTCCTATGTGGTAATCCCATTCTTTTAACTGCTGCTAGCGAGATATGGTTCCTTATTGCTCTACTATCTATTAATGCCTTGAACTGTTGACCTTACCACTTAACTCGTAAATTTAGGTGTCGTCCTTAAATTCCTTTAAGGGTCTAAGGTTTTACTACTAGTTCCCTCTAGTCCTATAGGCCTCTACTTTTCCCAACTAATGGCTGCTTAGTCCTGTTTGTACTTGGTCTAACTTAGGCCAATACTTAGTTCGCTTTTTATCTTTAATATGCTATAGACAGGTGTTTTCTGGACATTCCCACTATTGTTGTCCATCTAGGCATTCTTCCGTAAGGAATCTTCCTGGTTAAAGTGTTAAGTCCCCTTATTCTTAAACTTCCTTAGGATGCCAGCCGTGCATGTACTTAGCATTCCTAAACCGTTTCTTATCTAGTACCTAATACATTCTTATAGGGTATTTTCGGTTCTTTTCTTTTAGGTTTTTGTGCATATCGTATATATTATCCACGCATGCAATCTATGCTAATGTGTAGTGCGCTAGGTGTCTTAGGTTAACTCTTAACTTATCTTTATCTTTAAGTTTAAACCTCTGTCGCGCCGATCTAAACGTTGCTATCTCATTTGCTAGTACTAATATTCGCATTATCTCTTTCTAGTCTACAGCTTATTCCTTTAGATCCTTTAACGTTATAATTAAGGCTCCTTTAATATAACTTATCTGTCCTTTAGATATTGCCTAATCTAGTATAACCTTTTCGTCTAACCATATGTAAAAGTCTTCCTACTTATTATTGTGTCGTTGCCTAAACTACTTTCGGTATAGCTTACTAAGTATATACGATCTGTCCGTAAGGAAGTATCTTTTTATTACTACTTTATAACAGCCTTTTGTGTGTTATTCTTAGAACCTAGTTAAAATCCCTAAATTCTCCTCTTCTTCCAGTTCCGTAAGCTACTTAGCTCTAGGTGTACCTGCCTTTAGCCTATTAGTAACCTTCTGTATAGGTGTCTTTTTCCTAAAGTAATCTGGCATTCTTAGCTCTGTAGATTGCTTTTACTATGTAAAGATTCGTCTTCTAAATTCTTCTATGCTTTCTTATAGTTGTCGTCTTTCCGATAAATTCTTAACATCCTTGTACTTTTTGACCAACGTATTAACTTTTTAATCTTTAGGCTGAACACTTTATTCACCTAGAATAATTAACTTTAAGCTTGCTTCTAACTTAAGTTTAGCTCCCGCCTTAGTTTAACTAGGCGTCCATGGTGTTTTTATCTCATCTTAAGAGTCTTGAATCTTATCTATCTTATCTTGAGAGTCTAATGCCTATGGGAAACTCTGTCCCTCGCTTATTCGTATATCTTTAAACTAAGCTGCTGCCCTACTCTATTAGTTTCTGTCCGTTGTGGGTCCTTAGGTTATCCTTATCCTAGTTTTAGAATCTTAGATCTCTCTTATCTCGTCTTAAGAATCTTAAGCCTTTGGCTTTTTGCCTTTATTAAGTGGTAAGCTAGCACTAGTAGTCGTCTGCTTACTTAATCTCTTTTAGATACTGCTCCTGCCGTCTTATAAAGCAATGGATGCCGTATCTAACGGTGTTATAATACCCGTTACTAAACCTTACTCTATAGCGGTCTTAGTCTCTACTTCTGTTGCGTTATTAAGGTTTAGATACCCCTAGTTAATTCCCTTACTATCCTCGTCGCTATTAATTAATAAGTATTCTAACTCTATTATTATTATTGCTAATCGTTATCCGCACGTTGCTATAACATCTTAATCCAGCTTATAGAGTTGATCTTGTTTTTTATCTAACTCTTTAGTTCCTTTAAGTCCTCTTAACTCTGGCTCTTATGGCCAATAGCTTGCACCATACTTGGCGTCTTTATAAATTTGGTATGCGTTATTGTAACAAAACGCGAAACTTCTAATTAAATATTCTTTTGTTTCTCGCAGTATACTATCGTCCCTCTATATATATGTGTCTTCTGCTAATTAGGTTCCCTTTATTGCATAGTGACTCTAACTATCTTTACAATTTCTTACAAAATAACCCTGTTTCCCGCAATTTATATAAGCTCCGTCTTTAAACCATTGACTTTACTATGGAGTCCGCCTAAACGTCTTCTGCTAATAAGATCCCTGGTTTAGCCTCTACTCCTTAGTCCTATAATCACTAAATCCTTAACCTCTGGGTTTCTATAGTTTTTTGCTCCATCTCTTATAGGCTTCTTTAGTACTACTTAGGTCTATTGGCTCTGCGCCATACTATGGTTTCTAACTTGGCTTTTGTCGTTGCGTGCTCTACGCCTTATATAACTATGGAACTCTGTCCTAACCTTTCTTGGTCTATTCCCTTTGGAAGATCCTATTGTTAATCTTTATCGCTTAATCTATTAATTCCCTTAGGGTATCCATATTTTTTATTAGAATAATTACGTCCTAGACTTTAGCCTTAAGTCCCTGTTTATACTGTGCCATAAGCGCCCTATTATTCCACTTAACTTATATAACTAGCGTTTGGAACTATGTTATGTACTTAATTGCTAAGGTTTATTACGTAATATCTTAGAGTTTTCTTTCCGCTATGGTTACTACCTCTAGGTCTCCAAACATTTGTGTAAGTTGCTCTATAAATCCTTCCTAACTTAAGAACATAAACCGCACCTCCTAATTAGTGGTCGTCATTCCATTTATCTATATTTCTATAAGGTAAGGCTTAAACCATTTAAGTGCTTTTCCTAACAAGAATAATCCTGCGTAAGCTATTCAATTTATGGGTGTTGCTAGCTTTGCTCCCTCTTACGCAACCTTAAAGTGCATTTGCGTAAGGAATCCTTTAAGCTTTAATCTCTCTCCTAAGAATCTTTTAATTAATAGTAACTTAACCTTTACTACGCCTATCCCGTTGATCCTCTGTTTAAGTATTATATTGTTCTCTATTAACTAGTCAACTATTGCTTATAGTTGTCTAACCGTCACAGGTTGTTGCGAGTCAGTATCTGCTATACTAGTATCGCCTTTAGACCTTGAAGTAGTTGCCGCCGTCAATGGCGTTGTGGTGGCTGCTTTTAGTAGTATGTTGTTCGACTTTCAATACCGTAACTAGGTAGTAATTGTATAACGGAACCTTGTAGCAAGTACTACGGTAGGTCCTATTAATGGGCTAGGTGTGTAGGTAATGCGTAAAGTTAACAACGTAATAACAACTGGTGGAGTGGTTGCCTAACAGATTAACTCTAATTATATTCTAAGAATTACTATAAGGAAGGAACTATCTAGGTAGGGACTAAAGGTCCTTAAATACATAACCGTACTCCTATGAAATCCTTCTTATACGTAATATACGTGATATATGTAATGTACGTAACGTTCCTTCCGTACTTCGCGTATCCCACGTATCACATTATGTAACCTCGGTTACTATTCCTTGTTATATAGTTCTACCGGCTCCATTCTGGACCGTGCTTGTATTAACCAACTAGCTTCTTCCGACTCCTCTCTAAGTAGTCGTAACATCGTACTTAAAGCGTCCGTAACATAGGGGAATAATATAAGGATATAATAGAGTATAAGGCTTAGTATTAAGACTATAAGAGGAATATATTATTTAAAGAATTTAAAGCTTAGTAAGAAAAGTTATAAAAGAATATCTAGATTGCTAAAGGAATAAGCTAGTAAGGCATAAACTATATAGAATATTAAAACCAGTTAAAGCACTAGAACGACTATAGGAAACGATATTATAGGACTTTATTATAAAGTTGCTAAAGTTAAAAGATCCTATTACCGGATAAATATACAACGCGATCTTAGTAATAGTAGATAAGTTAACTAAATAGGGCTACTTTATAGTATATATAGAAGAAATCTTAGTAGAAGATATAGCCGGAATCTATATTAAAGAAGTATTTGTAAGACACAGAGCACTTAATAAGATTATATCGGATAGAGATCTAAGAATCGTAGTAGTATTTTAGGAGGTATTTTTAGCAGAATAAGGGGTTTGAGTAGTAATATTGACTATATCTTACCTATAGACAGATAGCTAAATAGAAAGATTAAATTTGACACTAGAACAGTATTTAAGATACTATATTAATTATACACAGAATAATTAGGTATCGATATTATTGGTTATATAATTCATATATAATATAATACTACAAGAAGGTATAAGTATATTACTATTTTAGGTAAATTACGGATATAAGTCTAGGATATCGCTATTATTAAGATTAGTGAAGAAAACAAGTAGTATAGCTAAGTAAAGGATAGAGACCCTAATAAATCTTTATAAAGACCTCTACTTTATAATAGAGATAGTATAAGAGCGAATAGCTAAGTACTATAACGCTAAGAGATCTAAGGAACTAGATCTTAAGGAGGGGGATAAAGTATAGCTACTATATAAAATTTTTATAAGTTAACAACTAAGTAAGAAGTTAGATTACGTTAGACTAGGACTATTTAAAATCGCAGATAAAATTTTAGAAGTTATATATAGACTTAACTTACCAGCGAAAATAAAGATCTACCCTATATGGTATATTGTAATACTAGAGCTATCGTATAGAGATATAGAACTATTAGTTTACGAAGTAGACATATATAGAGAATAGGAAGAGGACGAATAGTAAGTTTTAAAGATTATTAGTTACGAGGATATTAATAATAAGATAATATAGTATAAAGTTTAGTAAATAGGCTATAACGAGACTACCTAGAAACTACTTAGAAACTTAGAAAATACTATAGAAAAAGTACGGGAGTATTGGAAGAGATTAGGTTAGGAAGTATTAATAAAGAGGAGTTACTAAAGAAAGAATTACCTAAGGGGGATATAGGAGGAAGAACACCTACCGAACTACTTAGAGTTATTTCCTTCCCTACTTAAGGAAAATCCGTTCTTTTATCGCCTAGTTCCTATAAACCTTATTCTATATATTTCTACTCCTTAAAATAACCCTTCTTACGTACTTTCTTAAGATATAAAAGATAAGTAGAAGTAGAGAGACGAGCGTTAAGCGCCCGCTGTTAAGCAGTAGAGGCCTCTAGCTCTATCTCCCGCGATTAGTAAACCTCATTAAGGGCACTTGCGAGCTTACCGTCAAGCTTCTATAAGGGGACTTTATAGATAGGGGGCTATAAGGATACAATTGTAGGAATAGATAGATTGTAGAGGAGACGAATCCTTAAGAAGGTAAGGCCTCTGGGATTGTAAAGACTATATACTAGGGGTATATACCTCTAGTACGTAACTAACGGACGTTTAAGGGGTATCTAGGGGTTGTCCTAAGGGCAACCCGAGGTACCGTAATAATATCCCTTATATTGCCCCCCCCCCTTCTTACGGTTAGCCCCCGATCGCCATTACCTTATAGTAGGGTAATTATAAAGGGCTCGTCCCGGAATGGGTTCGGAGAGATATTAGTATACCGCTATATATCTATCTATCCAACCCCTGCTTTAAACTCCTAAAAACCTTAATAAGAAAAAAAATATAACTAGAGAAAAGACGTAAGGATTGCCTAGAGATCTATTGGAAGCCTATCGGAAACGTACCGGTAACTACCTAGGCTAACTTAAGGATTTTTATGCAACTCTATATCTAAGCCTTTACGCTAGTCTATAGTTAATTATAAGTATTATAGGCAATTTAGTGTTCCTTATATAGTTCCGTAGAACCTTTTAGTATTAGATTTAGCGCGCGGGGCCTTAGCTTACCGCCGTCTTTTAACTAAGATATTAATCCGTAATCCCTTCTTATAATCCTCTGCGTTACTAACGTATTACTTCCGTATTTACCCCTTAGCTATCTAGTGCGGTTAAGGTATTAATTAGTTAATTAAGGAGACCTATTTTCTAAGATTTGGTGTATAAATCTAGTAGTCCTATACTTATATAATTAGTATAGCTTCTCTACCTAGTAAATAGGAGGGACACTTCGCAGCAGCACCTATAGCCATTATACGATTGTTAAAAACGTCCGTAATGTTGTTCTTTAATACTATAACATTAATTAGGTATAATTTAACCTACATACGTCTTTAATTAACGTCTTAGTTGCCTTCCCCGGCGGCGTTATTAGTTTTTATAAGGAAGTAATAGTTAGATAATATATGCTCGTATTTCCTTCCTTCTAAATAGCGCTATTATAACGGAGTTATATCGGCAAGGTTGCGGCTATTTACCGGAAGGGTATTAGAAGGTGAAGTATAAGGACACCTTACTTATTAAGCTGCTCCTTTTCCGTTATACCTTACTTCTCCCTTATTAGCCTTCGTCTAATTTTAGACGTATCTTCGATATATTATTAAGATTTTCTTCTTTTTTATTATTAATTTAATATGCCTCTTCGTTCGCCTACCGACTACTCTTTTAAGCCGATTTCTTAGCGTATCCTAGCCCTACCGTTATATATAGAACCCTAACCTCTACTAACTCGCAACTAGTACTGGTCCTACTTAAATAACTTTACCTATATATCCTTAAAAGACTATAAATGTAATAAGAGGATCCTAGAGGCCTATAATAAGACATACTACGTAAGGTCCAATACCTTTAGTCCTTATAATCGTTATATACGTACTAAGAGCGGCAGTTGCGTTAAGGTAGGTTTTCCTATCCTATAGATAGTTTTTTATTACTAACTTTAAGCTTTCCAATAGCCCGGGCCTAAGTAGCGGCGTGCCTTTAATATTTTTAACTACTACATCGCCCAGGCGCTCTCCTACTCTAGCGCTAATACTAAATAACTAGGTCGAATTCGAGACTATACTACGGCTATCTATACCGCTTATAATTCCTAGCAAGCTAGCTAGTAACGCTTAATGCGAGAGTAAGGTTAGTATACTAAGGATAGGGTAAAGGATGGAGATAATAAGAAGAAGGTCGCCGTATACTACAAGAAGGAGTTCGCGTATGCGTGTTAGGTTTCGAAAGAATATAATATAATACGTTATTAGGTAGGTTACCCTTCGGGTACCTAGCGGATAGGTAACTAATAGTTGCTGTAGTAAGGTCTTGGTGGTTCTGGACTATACCAGCCAGCTAACATATCTATTTATTCCGGGCTTAAGCGTATCTTTATTAACTATAAGCTTACGCCGTAAGAGCTTTATTAGTACTGGTTTGGACCTAATATCGGTGTTAAGCGTTTAAGGATATCTGCCCTAGCTACACCTTATCGTCCTACGCCCGTTTTTATACCTACTTATACCCCTACTAAGGGGTCTTATTCCTATTAGCTATTACTTAGTAGCCTTATAGATACCAATCCTACTCCTAAGGACGGGACGTAGTAGCTCTAGGCATTTGTGGTTTGGACTTATAGAACTTAGGATTTGTTCTTATATATAGTAGCAATTAAGGACCTTGCTTAGGTGCTTAGGAAGGCCTTATAAAGCTTATAGGGATAGCTTGGGATCCTATAGGGAATGCAATTCTAACAAAATACCCTATTAATTCTATACTTATATACGTAAAAAGGCTAAGGACGTCTCTTACCTAAGGCCGTAGCTTTAACCCTTATAGTTTCCAAAGCATATCCATTCTATATCCGATTTATCACTTTACGGTAGCTACTTCTAGCCTTCCAGGTATAGAATAGTAGCCGCCTATTTATTACTCTTTAGGGCCTTTCGCGGCCTACTACAAGCTTTCTTTTTAGGTTGCGATAATATAGTAGTATTAGAACGCTTTCTGCGCCTTATAGATTATAGACCTTAGTCCTAATATTCTTTTAGAATATCTTCGCAATACTTAAGGTGGTCCTCTAGTTCCTATATAGAATCTTTAGTAGCCTAGCCTAGCCATTTAACTTTATACTAAAGCTTGTTCTTAATAGACTTATAGCGTAGTATAGCTTCAACCTCGTACCGCTCGCCTACTACCTTAGGGTATTTAATTAGGCCTAGTCGGAAGTTCTTTTCCGGCGGTAGTCTATACTATAGCTCTAGTAGGTTTATATAAAACACTAGATGTATACGGGCTATAGATAGGGGTAGCTAGAGACGGTAGGCTAGCTTACTAATTCGTTCCTTAACTTAGAAGGGACCTAGGTATCTTATATTAAGCATCTTTAATAGTTAACGGGTCTTAATATTTATTAAACGTAAGAGAACCTCATCACTTACTCCGAAATGCTTATCCTAGTGTTTACGGTTATACTAAAGTCTTTACTGCTCCTAAGCATCTTACAGGCTTTGCTTCGCATACTTCTATTACTCCTCCTATGCCTTAAAGTACCCTTATACTCTCTAATAGATGTCCTTAGACTTTCCGGTAGGGTCCTATAATTAATCCTACGGCCTTAGCTAGTAATTATTAGGTATACCATCAAATCCTAATAGTTAGACGCCGTAGGCAATCTGGATTAGTGCGTACTAATATAATATATATTGCTTTAAGTTGTAAGCGTACTCTATATACGGAAGTAGCTTATACTAATTATCTTACTAGTAGTTTAAATATATCTGTAGGTAAGACTCCAGTTCCTAGTTCTAGCGTTCCGTTTACCTATCCGTCTACAGGTAAAAAGCCGTACTATAACGATAGTTTATCTTTAAATAGAAGCATAGATCCGACCAGTATTGGCTCGTAAAGACGCTGCCCCTATTAGTAATAATAGAGTATAGCTAATCTACCTTAAGGAGGCATTTCTCCTTAATTAGGTTTGCAAGCTCTTATATATTAATCGTCTTATTAACGGGAAGGTATTAGACGTACTTTAAAAACCTATTGATAAGTACGAGGACCGAATTATATATTCGTTCTTGCTTATCTTTAGATAGCGGGAGATCCGTAATAAAATCCATAGCGTAATATCGCTATAGTTTGCTGGCGGGAGGAACCAATTTAAGTAGACCCCATAGCTTATACCTTCGGATTTTATATACTTAATACTTCTCGTAGTAGCTAATATACTCCTTTGCTTCCTGCTTAAGCTTTAGCCAATAGTATTTGCGTTAAAGTAATTCTACTATCTTAGCTTAACTATAGTAGCCGCCTAGAGGATTATCGTAATTCTTTATAAGAATCTTCTACCGTAGATTTACTTTATATAGCACCTAAACCTTACTATTTCTACGCAGTAGGCCTATTAGGTCTAGTTCCCAATTTTAGCGCCTTATAGCTTCCTTTCTATTATATTTCTGGCCTACTTCCGCATTAAAGGTGGCATAGGAGGCGTCTCTCCATTGCACCTTACGGATAAGATCCGTTAACCTTTTGGATAGTTCCTGGGTAAAAGCTATTTCGTTCTATACTACTCTAAGTATAAGACTAGATAGTACTATAGATCTTATAACTCTTTAATACGCGTATGTTAGGAAGGCCGCTATAAGGTTAAAGTCCTTTAGTTATTATAGGGCTCCGAGTTCCGATTACTCTATAGCTTCGCTATTAGCTTAAGGGGATAGCTTAGTAATTAGGGGTAACGTATTACTAGGTTCCGAACTCGTATTAGGGACGTCCTATCTAGGTATATTTAGGCCCTTATTAGAAACGGACTAGGTACTAGCCGGAATGTTACTAAATACCAATAGGGTTTGTATCGCTTAAGACTTAATACGTAGAGCTATAAGTGCTTAAGTATCCTATACCCGGAGCTTGTTCTATAATATAGGGAGCAAGATATCTATTATCTACTTTCCGTCTCCCGTTTTAAAGCCTTTAGTATAGTCTAGCCGTCGTAACGGTCTATTAGCAGGGTTATTTTCCCCTAGCTTATATTCGATCTTAAAATTAAATCGTGTAAGCTCCTCTACCTATCTGGCTTGCCGAGGTATAAGCTCCTCTACCTATCTAGCTTGCCGAGGTATAAGCTCCTTCGTAGTTATAAAGTAGCGTAGATTATAATAATCTGAGAGTATACGAGTGGTATAGCTCGCGTGCTCGAGGTAATGTCGCTACTATTTAAAGCAGTTAACTATAGCTAGCAATTCCTTATTATAGGTATAATACCTAACTTTAGGCCCCTAGAATTTTCTGCTATAGAATACTAGTCTCTAATGGAGCTGGGTAGCGTCTGGATACCTATTAGGTTATAGTAGGATACCAATAAAAGCGAAATTCGATGCATTAGTAACTATTATTAGTAGTTAGTCTAGATCGAAATGCCACAGTAATAGAGCTTCTATAAACTTTACGCGTAGTTTCTAAAAGGCCTCCTATACCTTTTCGGGCTATATCTATAGTCTATACTATCTAGTTAATCCCTTCTTAGTTTTCTTCCTTTCCGCCTTTAAGTCTTTTACTCCTTAAGCTAGGTCTTAAAAAGCTTCCGTAATATATTTGGATAAGTACTAGGCAACGTCCGAGTAGTTATAAATAAAGCGCCTATAAAAATTAGCAAAGCCTAGGAACACTTAAACATCCCAGTAGCTCTTTAGCTCTAGCCACTCTTAGATTGTTTATACCCGTACTAGGTCTATAACTACGCCTATAGGCATTATAATATAACCTAGAAACTTGACCTACTTAGTATTAAAGATATACTTTAACGCCTTAGCGTAGAGGCCCTATTTATCTAAGCGTTCCAACACTTCGCGGATATGCTGTTTATGCTAATCCTTATCTTCTAAGTAGATTAGGATGTTATCTAAATAGACAATATATATGCAGTTAATAAGTCCCCCTAAGGCTCTGTAAATATACAACTAGAATATCGTAGGCGTATTAGCTAGCCTAAAAGGCATCACTAGATACTTAAAGTGGCCGTATTGGGTTTTAAAAGCAGTCTTCTACTTATCCCCTTCTTTATTACGGAGCCTATAATAGGCGTCTCGTAAATCCAGCTTTATAAAGATCTTCGCCCTAGATAGTCGATCTAGTATTTTACTAACTAGTGGTAGTAGGTAACGGTTCTTAATTATTACTTTATTAAGACCGCGATAGTCTATATATAGCCTTATAGTTCTATCTAGTTTTAGGACGAAGAGGATTAGTACGCTCGCCGGCGACTTACTAGGCCGAATCCATCCCTTTTCTATTAAACTATTAAGGTATTCCTATAGGATTTTAAGCTCTTTATAAGAGAGGTTATAGATAAAAAGGTTTAGGGGTATTTTACCCTCTTTTAGATTAATTATATAATCGTATTCTGAGTTCTGTATAAGGACTCTAGCTTACCTACCCAAAAATACCCTTAGTAAGTCCCTTAGGCCTAACGGAATATTTAACAAATCGGGGTCGCGCTTGTCCTTTATATTATTATCGGGTAGGTCCCAAAGCTCCCTCGGGACGCTCGCGGGCAGCGTTATACGCTATGGCGGTTATTTGTACATAGTTGCTACTATACGTTAAACGGTTACATACGGCAGCCAGTAAAGGGTAGGGAATTCTTTAACGCAGCGTTCGAGGTGCCGTAGCATATTCTCTATATACTACTTAAGCCATAGTAACCCGTAACAATAAAAGTATCTCATAAGATCTTCGAGATCGCTACCTCCCTATAATATCTCCGCGACCTATCCGGTAGTTCCCTATAGGGTATCCGTTATAGAGGGGTTGTCACCTATACTAGGCTCTATACCTATCTTACTATAAAATAGGGGTTAGATCCGATACTCCTTTGGGTATAGAATATATACTATATTACCTAACTCTACATCCTCTAGGATGTGTTTAAGACTTATTAGTAATATACGCCCTTCTAATTCCTTATCGTTCCACTATTTAAAGGTTCCTATCTTAAAGCGTATCTTAGGATCTACTTCCGTAAGCTAAGGGTATCTAAGGATAAGGTTATAACCTACAAAGTTAGCCGCCTAGAAGGGTTGCGGGCCGACTACCTTAGAGCGGTTGTATATATCGGCTACTAACACCGTAAGCTTATACGTACTATATAGTTTAATCCGATGCTTATCTAGGAAGCCTATAATAGGTTTCCGCTATCTTTACAATAGGATAAGCTTATACTCTTTTGCCAAGTCATATTGTATAAGGTTAATTTCGGCGCCACTATTATATAGTACTTAGAGCTACCGTACCTTACTAGTAGGGAGTATTATTTCTAGCTTAATAGCAATATAAAGGGTCCTCCCTTCTGTATCTTGCCCTAGTTATAGCTAGAAAAGGTCCGTAACTAAGGCTTTTCTTTTTTTTAGATTATCGGTGCGACTATCGCCCTACTTACTCTTTTAATAAGCTTTACCCCCAGGGAAGCTTTCTCTTAGCTTCTTAGGGTGTTCCTGTAAGGGTATTAGACGGGTGCCGGATTGGCCCTAGGACTCTTTCCCACTACTTAGGGTTCCTAGCTTTAACCCTTCTAACGTTCTCTTTAAGAAAGGTTTCTTTAAAGGCTAGGTCTGCCCCATATTACTATTACGGTGCCAGCGCTTCTAGTAACCCCCCGGATTTCTACCAAAAGAGGTCTAGTTCCTTACCGCCTCCTTAGCGTTTAGAACCGCTCGTTCGAAATTGGTATATATGGTAATCCTTAATAGGGCTCCCACGCGCCTTACTTCGTTATAAATTAGTGGCTTTATCCTAGCCTAGATAAATCTAATCTTCTCTTTCTCGCGGATACTACTATCCTTATTTTTAAAGGGCTCTAAATCTATCTATTAAGCTCGGGTTTCTATAAAGTTTATAAACTGGCGGAAATCCTTATTATTACGCTATATACCATTCCAGAATTGTTCCGCGTTACTATATTATACTATATATAGATCCTAGATCTAATTCTTTAGAAAGGTCTATAGCTATAGCTATATAATAATTTGGTCTTTATTAAGCTAATTAAGTGCGATCTAGTTTAGTAACAGATCTTTAATTTTACTAATAATCTATTAGGTACGTTCTTTAGTATCGTCTTATATTATTAGTATCTTAAAGAAGTTATCTATTTCGCGGACCCAGTTATCTAAGTTATAGGCCTTAGGTCTATAACGGAGTTCTAGACTATTTAAAGCCTTAGCCAATCGGTCTATATCTTTCTTCCGCTCGTTATATAGATACCTCTCTAAGTCTTCTATACCTCCTTAGTTTAGTATAGGGTACCCCCTAGGGAGTCCTCGGTTTTAGCCCGGTTATAAAAGATTTTATCCGGCCTAGATTAAGCTCTGCTAGACCTAGATCTACCCCTAGAGGTTTCTAATATATTTATTAGTAGCTCCCTCCCATATAGCTTCTAAGAGCCTTATAACGGCTTCCTAATATCCTCCTTAAAGAAGGTTAGTTTAGGGCTCCTAACTACCTAGGCTTAGGCTTAGAGGAACTCCGGCTACGGAGCTAGGGTTAGTACTAGTAGCTAATACGGGTTTCCCTGCGAGGCTCGAGTCTTAAGTTAGTAGTTAAGTTAGGTTACCTAAAGGGGTAGGCCCGCTTGGCTTGTAAGCAGTCTATACGCCACTACTATGCCGATTATAGGCCGGTAGTCTTCCAGGAGGTTTCCGGTTGGGTCCCTAATCAGACGCGTTAGCGTATTCCTCTAGCATTTCTAGCTTAGGGGAAGATCTTAAGGTTACGTCTAGCGCTTAATCTTCTAATTAGCCTAAGTAGGTCCGGAGGGGTTCCAGCTACTTTTTAGAAGTATTATGACCGTTATAGAGGGTGTCTGCGTTTTCCTTAGTGGTAACTATAAGTATGCGAGAGTCTTTAAGCTCCTAGTGCATCTAGGTATTAGGGCTCGTTCGGCTATCTTACCTAGAGGTTTATATTGTCGCAATCTCTCGCTGTCGGAGGGACCTTTCTGCCTTTGCGCGACGGCTTTCTATAGGGTATCCGTAGGGTTTCCGTTCGGGTTATCGCGAGATTTTAAGGTAGGATAGTGTATATAAACAAAAATATAAACAAATAATCTGGTCCTTAAAGCTAGCTGCCCTTCTAAAATAGAGTAGGAAGGATTTAAATATAAGGGGACTTTATAGATAGGGGGCTATAAGGACACGATTGTAGGAATAGATAGATTATAGAGAAGACAAATCCTTAAGGAGGTAAGGCCTCTGGGATTGTGGAGACTATATACTAGGGGCACGTGCCTTTAGTATATAACTAACGGACGTCTAAGGGGTGTCCGGGGGTTGTCCTAAGGGCAACCCAAGGTACCGCAATAATATCCCTTACAGCTTTATAGTAGTAGATTAAACCTAGAACCCTAGTAGCAATTAATAAGGGTACTTAAAGACTATTTGGAGTAATAGGACGCGTATATTTAGTATTAGAAATAACATATACATTATAGAACGACCGTATATTTAATTTCGTATACTCGGAATAAGAGGAAGGTTAGCGACCGGAAGGAGCCGCGATCGTAATATAAACTAACCTCTCTTTCGTATAACGAGAATATAAAGGAGATATAATTTCACTAGGCAATAATATTATAGTAACGGTGCGAGTACGTCGTTAGGATAAAGAAAAAGAAATTGCTTTAGGTATAATAAGTAATAATATTAACTAAATTAATTAAACAGACATTATACCTCTAGTAGACGACTTAGAGATATTAGGGATCTTTAAGGACGAAGATAAAGAGGAGGGAGATGGTGTTACGGACGCTTTAAGTACGATATTGCGACTACTAGGAGAGGAGTCGGTAGAAGCTAGTTAGTTAATATAAGTACGGTCTAGGATGGAGCCGATTAAGCTATATAACGAGGAATAGTAACTAAGGTTATATAATAAGCTCTATAAGCTCTATAAGATCTACAGGGTCTATTACGTACCTTACGTACCTTATATACCTTACGTAGTAAAGGGATTTCTTAGGAGTATGAATGTGTATTTAAAGGACCACAGTCCCTACCTAGATAGTTCTCTCTTTGTAGTAAATTTTAGAATATAATTAGAGTTAATCTATTAGGCAAACCACTCTACAAGTTGTTACGCTATCTTGTTTGTTTATCTATATACCCAAGCCTAATAACAAGTCCATCGTAGTATTTCCTACAAGGCTTCGTTACACTAGTAGTAGTAAAAAGGATGGGATTACTATATAGATAGAAATGGAATCTATACCTATTGGTTATAATTTTAGGAGATCTAATAGCCTATAAAGGAGGCATTATTAATCTTAAAATAGGACCTATTTAGATAGTTATTAAGGGAAGACTAGTTAAAATATCTTTTAATATCCTACTATTAGAAAAGGATAAGGTAGTTCTAGGAATGCTATAGCTATAGGAATACAACCTAAAGATTAATTAGATTACTAGATAGGTTAATATTAGAGATACTTAATGCTATAAGATGTAATAATAAACTAAGATGGTATAGTACTAGGTTAGAGTAATATATAAGGAGACTAAGTAAGGCTTAAGTTATATACTAGAGAGATACTATAAGTATGGTAAGGAATTATAGAGCCTAGAAAGTAAAAAGCTATTAAAATATATAGTATAGGACTATAAAATAGAATTGGAACTAGGAATGAGCCTAAAGTTCTTTCTAATCTATAAACTAACTAAAGAGGAGTTATAAGCACTTAAGGAGTTTATTTAGGAAAACCTACGAAAAGGATATATTAGACTATTATAGTTATCAGCAGGCTATCTAGTACTATTGTAGGAGGGAAGGTCTCTCTCCAGACAGGAAGTTACGGTACTATCGGTCTGTCTATCTATCGGTCAGTCGGTTTGTCGGTCAGTCGGTCGGTCGTAATTAGTCAGTAGCAAAGCAGTCAGTAAGAAGGAAAGAAAAGAATGTATTCTGGTAAGTCTATATAGTAAGAGGTAAGGGTAAGGAGAGAAGAAGGAAGGAAGCCGAAGGCTCTATAAATATAGGAAAATGCTAAGACACTAGGCGTCGTCCAATCTACACCACCACATACCTCCCCTACTAAGAACGTTGTCCCTTAACGTTCTATACAATAGAAGAATAGCCAAACGAAAGTATAGTAAAAGTAAAATAGAAAAAGGAAAGTATATCCCTAAAAGAACGTAGGTAGCCTTATCCTCGGCCCTTCCATAGAACCGTTCTACGGTGTCCTTCCGTTATCCATAGCTAATATCCGACCTTCCTACTAGTAGCAACTAGGGCAGTAGTAAACCAGAAATAATAACGGCAGCAGTAATAGCAGTAGCAGCAGTAATAGTAACGGTTGGAGAAACAGTAATAAAAGCGGACACTTAGCGCAGTAAAATAAAACAGAATAGTTAGCGGTAGAACGGTTAATAACAGAATAGTCGGTAGAAGAACTCGGTCCGCGTAGTAAGTAGCACGATATCTAGCAGTAGAACTTTTAATCGTAGAATACTCGGTAATAGCACGGTCGGCAGCGGTCGGTCAGTAGCAGTCGGTGAGAATAGTAGCGGTAAAACAATCGAAACAGCGGAACGAAACGGTTAAGGAGCAATAGTAGAATAGCTGGTCGGAACAGCAGTAGCAGTAGCAGTAGCAGTAGCAGTAGAACAGTTGGTAGAAACAGTAGAACAGAACAGGTCGGTCGGAACGGCTGAGCGGTATAGCAGATCCAGCAGATCTAGCAGTAAATAGATCCAGCAGCGGTATAGATCCAGAACAGTAGAGATAGAATAGCCGGTCGAGACAGCAGGGACAAAATAACTGGACGGGATAGCGGTAGCAGCAGCGGCGACGGTAGGGCAGTCGATCAAGATAGCAGAGGCTTTAACTTAATTTGATCGTTCGGTTGGTCTTTTAATATCAAAACTCTCAGGGTTGCGGAAAATCCAATTTTCCGCGATACGGATCGACGATCCACGATTGATACGATATCTCGTATCGTATCGAAGTATCGTGATATTCCTTGGCATTCCCCATCAAATTTTCTTTTACCAAATCTACTGCTTTTCTACTTTAATATTGTACAAAACATAGCTTTAGAAGCGGATTTATCTCTTCTTAAAAATACTCCTAGCTTAATTAAGAGCTCTAGTATATAATAGGCTTAGCTATAATCTCTAGTCTATAAATTTACTCGCCTACTATACGAAAATAAGCTAATATACAATAAAAAGAACCAAAGGCTTATATACTATAATTAGTGCGAAAGTTACTTAGCACTATTAACTATAAATATAAAAAAACACCTTATAAAAGACCACGCAATCTCTATTAACTTAAAATAGCCTTATATAAAGGAGCAAGCACTTAAAAAGCTTTAGGAACTTTAGGTAAAAATAGTATTAAAATTTAGGACAGATAAAGTTAATTCTATAATCCTTATAAAGGTTCTAAATAAGGAAGTTATCCAATAAGCTTTTATTAACTTAGTTATTATATAAAACCTTCCATTCTAGATTATAGAGTGGAAAGAGTTCTATATCTTTTATTAGGCTCTTAACCTAAAGTTATCCAATTTAATAACAACAGCATACTTAGAAATTTCTTAGATAATTACCTATTTCTTTTAGTTATAAAAAGACATCGTACAAAGATAAGTTTAATTAGCGTTAATAAGTATTTATCTTTCTATTAATATCTAGACGTCCTTAAATAACTACCTTCTTCTTATAGTCTACGCCTACTTTATTAATAGCTAGGAAAACTAAATAAAAGCTTTTCTTACCCTTTATATAGTACCTAATTATAGTAAAGCTAAATAATAGAATACCCTTCTTTTAGTCTTAGAGGAGTATAGAATTATATAAAAGCTTAAAGCTATTATTACAGATAATTCTATAATAAATAATACCCTCTATTATACAATCTATAAGTATCTCGCTAATAATAAGGATATTACCTAGGATCCTATCTAATAACATATCCGCTACTAGGGGTATACTATTAATCTCGCCGTCTAGGCCTTCCTCTTTAAAGATACTCTTAAACTTAAGGTTATTAAGTTATATAAAAGGAATAATATAAGTAAAAAGGAGTAAAGTTATAAGGAAGAGATTAAGTAGAAATAGGCCTTCTAAGTAATAGGCCCACTTAGTAAGCTTTATAATATTATAGTATACTTCTATACCTTAGTAAGCCGTATAAAGGAATTTAAGACTTTAGTTAGAAGACAAGTTCTACTTAATAATTATATAAGATAGAATAGCTAGTATTAAATACTTAGCGTCTCGCTTAAGCATAAGTTAGTAATTAATAACTATATTAAGAGCAACTTTAATACGCTTAAGGAGAATTATATCTTACTATAAGACTAAAAGCTTCTTTATACAATTTGTACTTTTCTAAAGCTACTCTACTATGCAATATTAGAGATATAAGGGGATTATATAACACTTAATTAAGTACTCTTTATAATAGATATGCTTATTAAATATATAGAGAACTCTCTTATATAACTCTTTTTTTAGCTACTTTATTTAAGCTAAAGCTAATATTATAGGATAGGCACTCTTTAAATTAAATAAAGCTCTCTTACTTTAAGTAAAGAATATATAGGCGAAGTTTAATAAGTACTACCAGAGAATAGATAATTCGCCTCTTTATACCGCTGCACTTATTCTTTGCCTAAATCGTTATATAAAGTATATTAAGATATTTTAGAAGAAGGAGTAGTAGAAAATGGTACTTTTAAATGTTTAATAGCTCTAGGAAACGTACTAAAAATCAGAGAAACTTATTACTTCTCTTTAGACAGTATTATATAATAAGCTATTATAAGATAAGTATAAGGAACTTAATAAGTACGATTAAATTAT
>Ga0307515_10003617_pt1 | contig 32473 bp, 27 predicted proteins | sample 17_EM_MG_FD_194513 | JGI IMG/M metagenome (GOLD analysis project Ga0307515, IMG submission 194513) | Populus trichocarpa ectomycorrhiza microbial communities from riparian zone in the Pacific Northwest, United States - 17_EM | ecosystem: Host-associated > Plants > Roots > Unclassified | place... | reverse complement strand
TCATCACAGAACACAAAGTTAAGTCATACCTCTCTATCTCTCTATGCCATGATGAAGAGTCAACACCGAGTGCAGCACACACTGAGTACAGCATACACCAAGTACAGCATACACCGAGTTCAGCATACACCGAGTACAGCATACACCGAGTACAGCATACACCGAGTACAGCATACACCGAGTACAGCATACACCGAGTACAGCATACACCGAGTACAGCATACGCAAGATTGCTTCTCTTTTCTTCATTCTCATGATTAGAGTTGACCCCGGAATGTAGCTTCAGCTTCCGGTGTGCCTCCCTATACGATCGACTGCCATCAGCCAGCTCACCATGAGAGTTGAAAGGTAAAGTCACCTTGTCACATTCCCACGTTTGCAAGTCAACTAACTGATCAATAGAGTCTTAGCACCCGGCACGCCGTCTATCGACTGCCTCTAAGTACTCGTCAAATCTCGCTCGATCAAAGCCTGTAAAGTGTCTCTCCAAACTCGCAATACTACAGCCTCCAAGTTCGCACGATCATGGCCTCCAATTGCATCTCCAAACTTGCTCGATCACAATCTTGGAGTGCATCTCTAAGTTCACTCGATCATGGCCTCCAAATGTATCTCCAAATACCCTCCATTGCCGCCCGCAAGTGTATCTCCAAAAATGCTCGATTACGGACTCCAAGTGCATCTCCAACCTCGCTCGATGATTGTCTTCAAGTGTATCTCCAAATACACTCGATTACTGCCTCGAAGTGCATCTCTAAACTCCCTTTATCACGGCCTTGGAGTGAATCTCCAAATACGCTCGATTACCACCTCCAAGTGCATCTCTCAACTCGGTCTATCACCTCCTCGAGGTGTATCTCCAAATACATTTGATTACCGCATCCAAGTGCATCTCTAAACTCGCTCGATTAGGGCCTCGGAGTGTATCTCCGAATGTGCTGCAATACTGCCTCCATGTTCATCTCCAAACTCACTTGATCACGGCCACGGAGCGTATCTCTGAGCTCAAGGCTCGAGCATCATCTTCAGGCGCACCTTGAATTGCTCTCAAGTTCCGCCCGCAGCCAGTCCAGATATACTGTGTGTTGATGGGTAGCTATATAGATTCATAGATGAGAATACAAACTGAATACATGAGTTTTAAAAATTGTTCAACGATGAGTAGTAGCTCTGATTTCCAGGTGCACTTGCAACATTCCCAAAGTTGTCATTTGTCCCAGACTGCTTTACAGTGATTCGAGGTGCTTCCAGGCTTCGGGCTGGCGCTCCCAGGGTTGTCACTGGTGCTCCTGGGTGCGCCCTGGCATGTCGTCGGCGCTCCGAGACTTGTCGCCGGTGCACCCAGGTGAACTCAAACTTATCACAATCACTCCCATGGTACCCCTGTACCAGTCATCAGAGATCGCAGTTACTCCGAAGGCCGGCCGGAATGCCCTCCTACTCCCTGACACTCTCCTGAAATTGACGCATCTCATTTGGCACTCCACATCCTCTCAGACACTCCTGGTGGCTCCCAGTGACTAAATTACATTTTGCTGATGTTCTTTTTGTTATCATCTTCCTCTTCTATTCTGCAAAAGCAAATTTGGGCTACAGAAACAACTCAGGGTGGTGACAGTGGATCCGAAATGAGCCAATTGATGGGTGCTGCATCCAATGTGGTGTTAGGGGTTCTCCCCTAGCAGAGGTATTGGTACTAGTCTACTTCGAGATCTACATAAGGGATTCTATGAATACTTTATAGTACATAACACCGATCTCAAATGAAGTGGTTAGCTGCCATACGTAATAATCCTTAGCGGGACATTACATAATTTGTGACAATTTGACAGTGAGCCTCATTGCTGGCGGATTCATTGAAAGTTCACACACTATGGTTTAACTGATTTGCTGATGCAATAACCAAGTTGCCCAGTCCATAAGCCTTCAAGGCTTATATTGATGCCAGTTATTTCTTACCACATTCATTCAAACTGAGCTAAGGGGACTGGACGTGGCAGTTGCAGAAATGTGACTGACGTGCCAGGCGGAGGAAAGCCAATATGCGATTAAGTTGGACCTCAAGCCAATCCCTTGTGGAGCAGAACGACTTGGGTACTCCCCGGTCAAAGAGAACAGTCTTGACCTTAGTATGGTGTGTCTGATTGATGAAGCTGTTGGGTGAAGTCAATAAGCCCCGATACGCTCCCGACTCCCTGGCAGGGAACAAACGAGTAGAGTTAATCACCATCAGTTAAATACTACTGGTGTGGTATGTTAAGTCAAATGTCAACAGAGCAATGGTGGGTTGCCACGTAAGCCTCTGAAGCAGATAAGCCAAATAGCCTATATGGTGAAGGTTGTGTTTTAATTTATTAAGCGGTCTGTTTAAAGCCCTCCAAATAACCATGTCAGGCGAGGGAGAGGTTTTGACTATCCGAAATAAACCAGTTGCAAGATATCTAAGTTGAAGTTACTGTTTGATTAAATCCGATGGGGGTAGGAACCCCTTGTGGGAGCATAACGCTTTAAACAACCAATCATACCTATACACGATAACCTTTGGGATGCATGATCCTCCATCTCAGAGCCTGGCTCGTAATACAAGAGTACTCCAAGATACGACAGAATGAGATCATAGCTAAGGTTCAGACATAAGCTTTGGCAGTCCAAGAAAGGCGATGAAGAGACAGCAATGCTCCGGCATTGGAAGGGTAGCTCCACAGTTACGAATGATACCTACCTGCGACAGATGAAGCTGAAATATTCTTAAGTTTGAAGTTCTTATTTTTATTATTATTATTACTACCAAGTATATTAGTATTATCTATTAGGATTGAACGTGGTTCCCCTGCCCCATGAATGATCAAACGTTCGCCAACGAATACGATATTATTGTGTGTGCATTAGCATTATTGCTACGACAATTTGAGAATGAAGATAAGTGGTTTGCTGCACAGTGTATCTGGTGGTTGGTAAGTATTATCCAATATACGGAGATACTAAAGTATCATCTTGAATATAATCCATATCCATCAGTATACCTTAGGGACTGTATAGTTACACCATTACCACGTCAAGAAGATAAAGGAGATTTAGTATCAGAGCTCGATATTCCTGAATTGCAGTTAGCATCCGATGCAGTTTTCCGATCCCAATCAATACAACGAGAAGTCGCAGAAGCATGGAGTATTCTGCCCAATAATAGAAGAACCCGATCGGGAAGAATTGTTAAACCCGTTAATCGTTCCAATACGAAGCTACGGAAAAGATATCCCAGAAAAACTCAGCAACAGCCGAAGAGTATCGGAGCATCTTTAAAGGATGACGGTTCAATCCATTGAGAATTTGTAAGGTCGAGTAGAATTGTCTTCTACTATTGAGTCTGTGCAAGACGAGGATTTAGGGAGATTTGGCTTCGGACGTAATATTGCTGATAGTATCTGAATGCTAGATCTATCACCGATTAGGAAGAGGAGACTCTTTTGTGAAGATACATGTCAATCTACATTGCACTATCAACGAGTAAGATATTATTGCTACTATATTAATTAATCATCAAGATTAATTATATGACATACTTTACTATAGAAATCAATCATCGAGATTAATTATACGATATATCTTACTATATGAATTAATCACCGGGATTAATTATACGATATACTTTACCATATTAATCAATCAACGAGATTCATTATACAAACATAACTGCGATATTAATCAATCACTGAGATTGTTTATATGAATAAACTTATGATATTAGTTAATCACCGAGATTAATTATTGGAACATAATTACGAGTTATATATATTGTCAATATTGTATCACGCCACAATACGATTTAGTTGCTATTCATTTGATAGCTTCCGATACGACAATTCAGATTTGCCCTCTTCGGGTATACGATCTCTACAGACTACCCGTTCACTTTGTCTTGCGATAAGCATAAACACCTTTTAGGAACTACGGCCGTCCATCTAGTACATGCTTAAGTATCTCTGTATACCTATAAGTATATTTACTTAGGTGAAGGCACCCCCGTAACATGTGGCACTTGCTGGCATACAGCAACAGCGCCGATTGTTACAGGGTGCTTACACCTTAGTAACCATACTTATCAAGTATCAGTCAATACTTAAGTACGTACTAGGTACACAGCCGTAGCTCTTATTGTTGTCTCATTATGCGTATCTCCAGACAAAGTATATTGGCAGTCTGTAAAGTCATATACGCAAAGAGGACAAATATGTATCATCGTATCAGAAGCTATAAGATGAATAACCACTAGATTGTATCCTGGCGTGATACAATATTGGCAATACATATAACTCATAGAAGTAATCTTGGTGATTAATATATTGTCGTAAGGTACTTCGTATAATTAATCTCAGTGATTAATATTTATTGGAAGGTGTGTTGAATAATCAGTCTAGGTGATTAATTAATATTCAGCGGTAATATTTTGCCCATTGATAGTGCAATCGAAATTGACACGTATCTTCACAAAACTCTCTCCACAATCCTTCATAAATCTGGCGTTCAGATACTATCGGCAATATTATGTCTAAGCGTGATCTCCCTAATTCCTCGTCTTGAACAGACTCAATAGTAGATGTCAATTCGACTCGACCTTTAATTTCTTAATGGATTAAACCATCTTTCTTTATGGAAGATCATAAAGCATTTAGCTGCTTTTCATTCCTTCCCGGGTATCGTTGTCGTCTCTTCTTTTTCCGAAATATGCCAGGTTTCACGACTCTTCCAGATCGCATTCTTCAATTAATTGGCAAAACTCCTCGTGTTTCCGCCATAGCTTCAGATACTGATTCAGAATGAAACTCTGTCTCTGAATCCAACTGTAATTCAGAAATATCTGAATCTGGGACAATCACTTGCCCAGATAACCTTTCCGGAATAATTGTCCAGTCGTTAACTTGTTCCAATAACGGCGTAACCGTGCAATCCCTAAGGTACTCTGATGGGAAGGTTTGATATTTAAGATAGTATCTTAATATCTCCATATATTGGATAATACTTGCCAGCCACCAAATACACTGGGCAGCAAATATATTATCCTCTTTTGGCAATCGTCTTATCAACAGGGATAACGCATACGCAATAATATCGTAATCGTTCGTAAACTTTTGTTCGTTCATGGGGTGGCGGAACCGCGTACAATCCTAATAGATGATACTAATATACTTGGTAATAATCATAATAATAAAATAAGAACTTGAAACTTAATAACATTTCAGCTTCGTCTTTCGCAGGTAGATATTGTTCATAACTGTGGGGCTACCCTTCCAATGCCGGAGCACTGCTGTCTCTTTATAGCATTTCTTGAGCTACCGAAGTTTATGTCAGAACCATAGCTATGATCTCATCTGTCATATCTTCGAGTAGTCATTTATCACTAGCCAGGCTCTTAGATAGAGGACCACCCATCCCAAAGGTTATCGTGTAATTGCATGATTGGTTTTGAAGCGTCATGCTCCTGAAAAGAATCAGGCCATCATCCGCAATAAGATTTAATCAAACTGTAACTTCAACTTAGATATCTTGCAACTGGTTCGTTTCGGATAGCCAATACCTCTCTGTCGCCTGATGTGGTTATTTGGAGGGCTCAAACAGACTGCTTAATAAATTAAAACACAACCTTCACCATAGACGCTATGTGGCTTATCTGCTTCAGAGGCTTACGTGGCAGACCGCCATTGCTCTGTCGACATTTGACCCAACGTATTACAGCAGTATCATTGTACTGATAGTAATTAACTCTACTCGTTGATTCCCTGCCATGCTTATTGGGGCTTGTTGACGTTGCCCAATGTCTTCATCAATCAGACACACCATGCTAAGGCCGAGACTATTCTCTTTGACTGGGAAGTACCCACATTGTTCCGCTCCACAAGGGATTGGCTCGAAGTCCCACATAATCGCATATTGGCTATCGTCTACCTGACATATCAGTTGCATTTCTGCAACTGCCGCATCCAGTCCCCTTAGTTCAGTCGAATGAATGTAGTAAGAAATAACTGGCATCACTATAAGCCTTGAATGCTTATCGACTGGCCAAGGTTATTGCATCATCAAATCAGTTCTACTGTAGTAGGTGAACTTGCAATGAATCTGCCAGCAATGAGGCTCGCTGTCAAATCGACACGAGGCATGTAATCTCCCGCTAAGGATTATACTTATGGCAGCTTACTATGCCATTGGAGATCGTCCTTATGTACAATACGAAATTATGAACCCGTTATGTAGATCTCAAAGTAGACTAGTACCAATACCTCCATTACGGAAAAACCCCAATCACCGACACCAGTTAGTCCACCGTGAAGATGCCAATGCAGCTACCAACGATATGACTCAGGATGCACATTTAAAAATTGTCCGCACAACCAGAAGCAGCAACAATAAGATACAGCATGCAATTGGATGGGCCTATATCTGTATTGCGGTAAACGGCCATCAATGACCTAGATAATGTCCAACAGGTATACATAGTGAGCTACATGAGCAATTTATCGCTGCCCATAACAGGAGTCCTCCATGGTCAACCAAGGCATTTGTCCGCAAAGTCCGAGGCATGCAACATCATGATTTAGTCAACCCTGGGATTTTCGGATACACATTTCGTGATAATCATATACAAGAGTGGACCAAACAGCCTTTAATCACCCTAGAGAAGGCTACAGAAGCGTATATAATTGAGGTAGTAGCCAAATCTCATTGTTACAGGCAGCAACAAATTTCTTTTAGGTTTTCAACATGTCTGCAACTATGGCAAGGCAAGGAGGTCGGGTCCAGCTGGAACAGTCCGACTTGCGTGTAGCCTTGAACACGGCTAAAATGGCCAAAGGAGGGTTTTTGTGCGCCGCAATAGAGGAAACGCAATCCCCAATGAAAAAACCTCACACTGAAGTCAAAGACGAGCAGAAGTGGGGAGTTGAGTTTCTTGGGCATAGAAAGGTGAAGGCTGCAATGGAAAGACACTCGGCTATGCTTCATCAAAACCACACGAATCGCTGCCTCCATTGCCCAAATGCAGCCGCAACGAATCTGCAGACACAGTGGACACACAAATGGACTGGTGCACCTCCGCCAGACCGACACAGACAGCCAACACTAGAATCGACGCCATCTCTGCCACCTAGTGACAATGAGGGAGGTCAACGTTCCAAAATCAACAATTTGCCACCAGGATATGTATATTCACACACTCCTCTTCCCAGCACTCAATTTTTCAATCTTGTTGCATATGCCCAGGATAGCCAGCCCAATACAGATTATAATCCTGATATGCTGACTGATAAAGGAACATCCACTGGTTAGTACACTCACTGCTGCGTGGTAATGCAACTAACATTCATTTTGCAGAGGAGAGCAGCCTATTGAGTAAACCTGGCAGTAAGAATGAGCATTGATAGAAAGGAACGGGATTTTTGAGTGTATCATTACCTACAATTTGTGGACACTGTAAAGTATATTTTACAGGATATATTTATATGTATTATTAAAGAACAATGTAGTGATCAAGGAGAATATCAACCAAAATGATAGAAAGGCTGCCAAAATGATGTGAATGATATACTCTGCCAAAACAACTGATTGCAGATTGGGGATATGCCCATGGCAAAATGAGCGTCAATGGAGCGTCAACAATTTTAGGTCTTGTATGTCAGGTAATTAAAAATTGATTTGGTTAGTGCTATACATAATCGAAGGATTGGCCACCTTTATAGGCAAAAATTATAGCAACACACTCCCTACCCCATCCTGGATATGAGCGTCAACAGAGTGTCAACAAATTTTGGTATTGCATCCCGGGTAATCTGACAGGCAATATGTTGCAGACAGCCAGAAACAAAGTATTTGCTGCCTGTATTGGCAAAAGAGATTGCAATACCCTCCCAGCCCCATCTTGAAAATGAGTGTCAACGGAGGGTCAACAATTTTTGGTCTTGCATCTTCAGTAATTTGAGTGGCACCTGATCACAGGCATTCATAAAAAATGACCTGGCAGCCTTTAGAGGCAGATACGGATGGGATATTCCCACGACAGCCTCCGGGATAGTCACAACTCATATCATTTACAGAGCTATCATCTCGTCTTCTTGACCCTTTTAGTGAACAGAAACAGTCAAAAAAATGTATATAAACAATAATGACCACATCGCACAGTGAGTAACAATGATGCATAGCCAATAATCATTAATGCTCCGTTGCCGCTCATTTTCCAGCTGGGGCAGGGAGCGTTTTGCCCTCTCTCTTTCCTATAAAGGCGGCAAATACTTCGTTCATGACTGACTGCAATCTATCGCCCCCCAGATTACCCAAGATACACGACCAACAATGGTTCATGCTCCGTTGACGCTAATTTTCAGGATGGAGTATGGTGAGTGTCTCTGATTATTCTGATCATTATGGCGGCCAATACATCCAAAAAAGATGTCGACGTATCAATTTCAATATTTTGCGATTAACAGTAGCATATCTGAAAGCGACCATATATTGTAAAACCCGAAACGCAGAACTGGAGATGGCCACCGACGGGTGGAGCAAAATCTGGCAAAACCTGCGGGTTGACGGGTAGTGGGTCTGGGTTAGGCCTGCCAAGTTGAAGTGAGTCAGGTTTTTGGACGGGTCCAGAACGGAACGGACCCATTTTTGTGGTCCAAACCCGGACTACTGGCAGGTTACCCCGACATGTTGTTGACACTAGATATCACTCCATTCCACCCGATACAGTGGATAACTGTAAATGTGGCCAAAAGACTATCACAATATACATTCTGCACCTCTGACAAATAGAACATGTTCCTATCTGGCAGGTTTTTGCAAGTTGGAAACTTTATTATATAGTTTAATAATAATGGTCTGCTGTTCTATACAGGTTATTTGATATTGCTTCAGTTTATGTACCATGAGTTTGGGTATTCAATATTATCCCAAAGAATGCTGCTCTCCAGAAATCATTTTGGCTCTGTCTGCATCCATGTGCCATAGTGTATTCCAAGACTTGTATACACTTCAACGCCAAATATAAGCTGATTATACTCTAGACTTGAAGTTGCAGGAAAATGCAGTACTGGAATACAGAGAATGGAACCTTGAGAGCAAGTTCTGATATTGAGGTATTCACAGTTGAGATTGGATAGTTTTCTGTTATTCATAATAATAGTGTCTGTCTGCCTGCAATTAAACAAAATAATATGTACTTTTATTATCTTTGTATGCTAATGAGTCAATCTGTATAAATCAGCATGAGGTTACAATATATAGGCTATTAGGTTGCATTGATCATTTTCTTATAATCAACTGGCAAGAATCATATCTTGTCTTAAGATGCTATCATTTTATACTAATCGTAATGGCAGTCATTAGTAGGTTCTCGCCAATGGCACGAGACATGTCCAGGGCTGGGTAACCCCAACCTGACATAGATGACTCGCAATCTCTCTGAGATTGCCAGCGATAATCTTCCTCATGAACTACTCTATTATATTACCACATCCACGTGTGCAACCATATCTTCCCATATACTCTCATACGCGGCCATATATGAATATACAGCCTTACACTATCATCACTCTTCATCAAGTTGATACGTTTCCCTCACAGGATCTCGCGATATATCCCTTTCGACGTGTCCCCACAGAATAATGCGTTTTCTCAAAAAACATCCCTCCAAAGAAGTCTACCAGAACTCAATTGCACGTCACTGACGTCCATGAGAGTGATGACACTGTGCAGGCAGCTGGATCAACAGCCGAATGCACTACTCCAACGGTCTTATCTGAGGCCGAGATTGATGATAACGAGGACATTGACAATGACCTCGGAGGTCAAAGAGACAAAGATAGCCTGATCGACAACGATGTTGGTGATCTCAATTCCTAAAATACTGAACAGGATCATCTAGACGTGGTGACTCAAAACCGGTTGATGCTGGGAATGCTGCTCGAAGGCCAAGACCAGTGGAAAGCTGAACAGAAACTAGGACAGGAGAGGATGGCAGCCGAATGGGAATGAATGGCTGTCGAATTGGATGAAAGGGCTCCCGAATGCGCCGAGTGCATTGAACAAAGCAACGCAGGCCCAAGACCACATATCTACAAGGTTGGTTGACCACGTACAGTACTGCGGAGGTGCAAAATAGCTGGACCAATATCTGGACGCGTTATGCTCGAATTTCACCTCCCACGGCCACCTATTCCTGCGGGGTGGAATCTACACAAGCATGAAGAAGTCCTCTACAATAATGCCTGGGCAGGCCTCCGCAACTCTCTCCAGAACAAAGTTGGACCAATGATGCCCGCCTGCAGCAGATTTGACACCTTGGACAAAATCTTCGATATGGCAGCGGCCTCGGAAGTCACACATGTCGAAAACAAGTAGCCACAGCAGCAGCAGCAACAGCAGCAGAAACACCAGCAGAAACAGCCTACGGACTCGTCATCCAAAGGCAGCAAACGAGGCTACTGGCCATCCATCCCTGAGCCAGCCGACAACCAAGGGCGCAAATCCAGCCAATCAGGATGAAACAAACACGGCAAATCAGGTGGCAAATGACAATCCATCAGCAACGACCCTGATTTCCGTCTGAAACACCCGGGTGTTCCGGACGGCTCTGACGGCTCTGACGGAACCTCGTACGCTCTGACGGAGAATTACACGGTACCCGTCGCGTTGCATACGTACCTCCTTTACTTTGTGGTGACGTATACGGATCATCCAAATGACACGTGTGTTACACTCTTCGCCGGGGCTGCAGTTTTGCTGAAGACGTTTACACAATGCCTGGCGATTGACGACAAGCCTGGGAGCACCTGGGAGCGCCGGCGACATGTCTGGGAGCACCTCGAATCACAGTCATGTATTCAGTTTGTATTCTCATCTATGTATCTATGTATCTATATAGCTACCCATCTACAAACGCTATATCTGGACTGGCTGCGGTCTGCCGAATATATACTCCCCGTCACCCTGTCCACCTCCGTTACCCCTGTATCTCTGTACAACCGCCGTCGCTCCTTGAAGATATACTTGATTGAGCGTGTTTGAGATGCACTTGGAGACGGAGATTGAGTGAACTCAGAAATGCACTTGGAGGCCGCGATTGAGCGAGTTTGAAGATGCACTCGGAGACTGAGATCGAGTGGAGTCAGAGATGCACTTGGAGGCCGTGATTGAGTGAGTTTGGAGATGCACTTGGAGGTGGTGATTGAGCGAGTTTGGAGATGCACTTGGAGGCCGTGATTGAGTGAGTTTGGAGATACACTTGGAGGCCGTGATTGAGCGAGATTGGACGAGTACTTGGAGGCGGCTGAAGGACGGCGCGCCGGGACTCAATTCATCACTTAGTCAAGCCGCAACCATGGGAATGTGACAAGGTGACTTTACCTTTGAAGCTCTTATGGAGAACTGGCTGGTGGCGGTCAATCGGTAGGGAGGTACGCCGGAAGCTGAAGCTACATTCGGGGGTCAACTCGAAATCGTGCGAATGAAGGGACGACAGACAATCTTAGGTGTAAGCTGTACTCAGTGTTAACTCATGATCATGGTATGGAGAGATAGAGAGGGATGAATCAACTTTGTGTTCTGCGATGATGGTAGAGTTGTGGACGAGAAAGAGAGAGATGGGGGATAAAGATGAGAACGATATGGAGAATACGAGCGGCTATGAGAAATCAGGAGTACGACTTGCCTGATTGGGTTTAGAAGACCTCATATTGGTGTTATTACCCGCCGGATCGGGACTCGTACCTGCCCTAGCGGGGATGGTCAATTTACTCGCACACGAAATTCTCTTAAGTCCCAGTTTCTCATGATGATTTCCCCCATCTCCTCTGATCTCTCTCTTTCTTGTGCTCAACTCTACCATCACCTAAGAACACGAAGTGAAGTCATCCCTCTCTATCTCTCCATGCCATGATCATGACTTAACACCGAGTACAGCATACATCAAGTACCGCATCATCCCAAGATCGACAGTCTCCCGCTGCCAGCCAGTGTCCCGCTCCCAGCCAGTTTCCCATCTCTCGGCAGATGTTGTTGTACTCAACTCTGTACCTTCCCACAAAGACAAGTTGACCACTGAATAGACTCTCAGCTGCCGTCGCGTCTCCCTCCAAATCGACCGCTTCTAAGTACTCCTCTAATCTCGCTCGATCATAGCCTGCAAGTGCATCTCCAAACTCGCTCAATTACGGCCTCCCAGTGCATCTCTGAGTTCAGGACCACGGCCTCAAAGTGCATCTCCGAACTCGCTCGATCACGGCCTCCAAGTTCGCACAATCACGGCCTCCAATTGCATCTCCGAACTCGCTCGATCACAGCCTCAAAGTGCATCACCAAACTCGCTCGATCACGGCCTCCAAGTGCATCACCAAACTCGCTCGATCACGGCCTCCATGTGCATCTCTCAACTCGCTTGATCACGGCCTCCAAGTACATCGTTAATGAGCGACGGCGGGTGTTCGGAGATACAGGGGTAACGGAGGTGGACTGAGCAACGGGGAGTACATATTCGGGTGACCCCGGGGTAGATAGACATCATCTCATTTTCATCACATCTGGATCCATGCAATTGCGTGGATTCTCACGGCCGGGTAGTATCATATCTTCTCACCTTCTTCCTAGGGTCCTTGAGCTAGAATGGTTCTTTCTCACGAATTCCGTCGTGCCCAGATTGACCGTATGTATATATTTAGAGATACTTAAATAATGCATGCTATATTATGAGGTAGCGAATCTTGTGACTGTAACAAAGATGAATATGATATAAGAAATGCCTTGTGCTTATGGAACCCTAAGAACCACTGCTTTGGGAATACGGCACCAAGTCTCCCGCAGAGCTGCGCAGCGGTCTCAGCTGCTCCAAACATTGACTATCCTAATAGTCAAATCTTCTAGCGTCCTGAATGCACCTCCATAACTGCAGGTGCTTTCAGGAGCATCTGAGAATGCTCTTGCAGAGTCAGAGGAAGAAACGGCGAAACTGCGATCGGAGGGCGATGTGCAACGCGACGCGTGGTATTGAAGCCGGGCGCAGAGTAATCCGCCACCAGGGTGTCTCTGACGGCTCTGACGGATCACGTCCACTCTGACGGAGCCATTGCACCCGGACGGAAATGTTTTTTGCTGAAGTCGTCCGGCTTACCGCCAGCACCATGGGTCCCAACAGTAATCATCGAAGGTGAATGTTCTACCAGTAACAGCTCACGATGCGGATCTCCGAACCAGATGGTGAGCTTCTTCCCTATATACTCACGAGGAGGTAACCCACCGCACAAGCAGGACCAGACACTAGCCTCAAACCAGGACCAAGTCAAACGACGGAAGTCTTTTGACAATCAACGGCCAAAATACTCATAGGCCTCTCTCGGCCTTTGGCCCGACGGGAGAGGTTTGACAAGGCGGATTTGTGTTTAGCCAGGGTGACAATGCAGGCTTTGATGGCGACGATGGATAGCATACAACTGCATCGGATGGCTTCGAAGTCAAGTGTGTTGTTGGAGATCCCAAAAGCTCTCATGTCAAGTCAGTACTTTAGTGGCACGTCCAGACCGGACACGTCCCATATTATTCATGAGGTTCTTATATGAGTTGAAAGTGAGGAAATGCAATGCGTGCGAGCTCTCATTGATTGCCGCGTAACGAGCATCTTTATGCCACTGAGACTGCGAAAACGGCTCGGCCTGGCAGACGAACCAGCATACGTCACGACTTTAGGCCTCAACCGCAAAGTAATGGCTCATGAGAGTGACAGTTGAATAACAGCATTCACGGTTTACTATATGGAGCACTTATTACCAGTTCAAGAATGGGAGGTGCTAGTTGTGCCCATGCGGGCTTACGACTTGGGTTTGGGATTGCCTTGGTTGCAGTCCAGGAATCCTGATGTTGATTGGCAACACGGTCTACTTTTGGCTCTGCGAACCCCAGGGGGAGCGGAAGTGGTGGCGGTGGACTGGGTAGACCTGCAGGAATGACTCGGGAACGTACAATGATCTACGTGTAAGGAGGAGGCGTGTTCCGAAGGAGGCAGAGGTATTTCTAGTGTTAGCAACAGGTCCGGGTAAACCGCCAGCGGTCCGGGTTCGGACTGCAAAAACGGTTCGGTTCAGTCCCAGAACCGTCCAAAAACCCGACCCGGACCCGTACCCGTCAACCCGCAGGTTTTGCCAGGTTTGGCCAGACACGTCGGTTCCGATCTCCGGTTCTGTGTTTTTGGTTTTCTATTTATGGTCACATTTAGATATCTTACTGCCAATCGCAAAATATTGACTATGGTACGCAATTGTTCTTTTCGAATGAATCGGCCGCCTTTATATCCAAAAATAATACAGACACACTCCCTGTCCCATCTTGAAAATGAGTGTCAATGAAGTGTCAACGATTTTTGGTATTGGATTTTGGTAATATATCAGGCGACTGCTTACAAACATTCAAAAATGAGGTAAGGCCGCCTTTAAAGCTAAAAGCTGAAGGCATACGCTCGCTGACCCATTCTGAAAATGAGCATCCACGGAGTGTCAACGATTTCTAGTCTTGTAAGTCAGGTAATTGAAAAGTGACTTGTTTTTTGTTACGTATAATGGTTATATTGGCCGCCTTTAATGGCCAAAGAGAAAGCGACACGCTCCCTGCCTGATCATGAAAATGAGCGTCAACAGAGCGTCAACAATTTTTGGCCTTGCATGATGGTTGATCAAATCGCGAGATGCCTGCTAATAGCTATATGTGGAGTTTTGACCGGTTTTATAGGCTAATACGTTTAGGATCACTGAGTTGCAGGGTTGAAAACGAATTAAGTTGTGATTGTCCGGGAGGCTGTCGTGGGACTATCTCTTGCTCATCAGCCTACAAAGGCAGCCAAAACCTTGGTTTTAGATGTCTGCGATCATTTGCCAGCAAGATTACTCAAGATTCCGGTCCAAAAATCATTTTCGCTCTGTTGAAAATCGTTGTCAAGATGGGGCAGGGAGAGTATCGCATTCTCTTTTGCCTGTAAAGACGGTCAATAGAATGATTATAGATGATGAGGACTAGTTCACATTTCAATAACCTGACTTACAGGACGAAAAATTGTTGACGCTCCGTTGACGCTCATTGTCATGATGGGGCAGGGAGAGTACAGCATTCTCTTTTGCCTATAAAGGCGGCCAATACAATGATTATAGATGACAATGACTAATTCACATTTTAATAACCTGACTTACAGGACGAAAAATTGTTGACGCTCCGTTGACGCTCATTGTCATGATTGGGCAGGGAGAGTATCGCATTCTCTTTTGCCTATACAGGCGGCCAGTACGATGAGTATAGATAACAATGACTGATTCACATTTCAATAACCTGACTTACAGGACGAAAAATCGTTGACGCTCCCTTGACGCTCATTTTGGCACAGGCGTAACCGCATTATGCAACTATTCACTTTGGCCCAGAACACCAATAACTGCCTTTTGGCAGTCGTTCTATCCTCTTCATGTATGTCTTCATTTATCACTATATTGTTCTTTAATTGTGCATATAAATATATCCTTTAAAATATACTTCATAGTGTCCGCTAATTGTAGATAATGATAATATTCAAAACTCACATTCCTTTCAATCAATTCTCGTCGGCACCTCCAGATTCACCTAAAAGGCTGTTTTCATCTTTAAAATCAGCGTCAATGGTATCTCCTCGTAGCAGATATTGTACTCAGCAAATCTGGAATAAAATCTTAATCACGCTTGCGATCCTTGGCATATGCATTATGATTGAAAAATGGAGTGTTGGGAAGCGAAGAATGTATATACACACACAAGGATGGCATACCTTCTATTTCACAACTTTCATGTCGGTCACTGTCACCTTGTGGTGCACGTGGCGTTCTGGGTGGAGGCGGCCTTCCGGGTGGAGGTGCCGCCGGTTCTGGTGGAGGTGCGGCAGTTCCTTTGCGCCTCCAGCGTGTGTGCGAATTCTTTGCTGTGCCATTTTGGCATGGAAGGCAGCCGTCTGTTTGATTTTTATAAACCATTGGTGGGTGTCTTTCTATCGCAGCCTTCACCTTTTGATGACCAGGAAACTCAACTCCTCGCTTCTTCTCTTCTCGGACTTCGGCGCGAGGTTTCTTGATCAGTTGTTGCGTTTCCTTTATTGCGGCGCGCGAAAACCCTCCTTTAGCCATTTTGGCCATATTCCAGGCAAGGCGCATGTCAGACTGTTCTAGCTGTACCCGACCTCCTTGCCTCGCCATCGTGGCAGACATGTTGAAAACCTACAGGAAATTAGTTGTGGCATTTAAAAGGAAGATTTGGCTATTACCTCAACCATATACGACTCCATAGCCTCCTGTAAGGGGTTTAAAGCCTGTGTTGTCCACTCCCGGGACCTTGATCACGAAATTTGTCCGCAAAAATCCCAGAGCTGACGACATCATGATGTTCGATTTCGTGGACTGTGCGGACAACTGCCTTCGTTGACCATAGAGGTTTGCCATTGCGGGCCACGATAAATTGGTCACGGAGCTCTCTACTTACCCCAGCTGTACATCATATTGTTAGTTGACCGCGTTCTACGTCAATATGGAGCTACTCAAATCCAGTTGCATGCTGCTGCCAATTATTGCGGCGTCCGGTTTTACGTACTTTTTTTAAATGTGCGTCCTGGGCCATATTTTCGGTGGCAGCAATTGCAGCGTCGCAGTGGACTAACTGGTGTCTGCGTTGCTGCTGTGTCTTGGCGAGGGGCTCATTGGATGAAGCGCCTGTCGTTCGGCTTGGTTCGGATTGAATCCCACCGGGTTGCAGTGGTTGTGGAGCCATGACTTGCGGTTGTGGAAAAGGTGAGGAAGATGACAACGAAAAGTGGAAAGTCCTGAGGAATATATAGCAAGCTACAAGTCACAATGGAATGAATGACAGTCAACTTGCCCGTTCAAGTTTTACCCTGCTGCGTATAGCTGCAAGTTGCGGGTGACTCCAACGGTCCCACGATTTGCAGTAAGTCGGTCCGATGTTGTTTGTTTGTTTGTTTTCAGGGACACATTGGAGTGAGCAACAGCTGATATCTCATGTTTGATACATACAAAAAAGAAATTCATCGATGGAAAGGACGTCTGGTGATGTTTGTCTCAACACATCGCCGGGATGATACACGAATCACACGCCAACTATCGCATCATGTCGTAGGTTAGCGTAACTATTCCGAATGAACTGACGGTCAAAACGCAGATTTTGCTTTGTTCGAGTTGATCAAACATACGAACCTTGACATAAAAGACTCAGCTTGCCTCCATGTGATCCATATCTTGCAACATCCAACATCTCGCCCAACAACAAGGTCAACATACGATACAATGGTCAATGCTCCGAAAAAGAACTTTTCTCCTCTTCCAGCTGGCAAATCCGGCAAATCGACAAAGCAGTCCACTCGTCGACGTCATCAAGTGAATGAAGGCAAGAGAGGTTTGGAGGCAGAACGGGTCCGAGCGTTGGGAGCGTTGCGCAGCTTACGATCCAAAAAGAGGCTTGCAGCGGAGAAGAGACAAGAAACGCACTTTTTAAACAACGAAGAGAAAGAGAAATGGATAGAGGATTATGTGCAGAGGGAAACCGCGGTGGCAAGAAAGCGAGTTCAAGACCCAGAGACAGCGATTATGCAAGAGCTGAAAGATATGACTACTGCTGAAAGCGCGGGAGGGACAACCAGACTGCCTGAAACAACGTTTGAAGAGATGTTGAACGCTATCGGAGACAGTCTGAGTGATCTTGCAACTTCCGACAATGAGCAGGATGGCGCAGATGAGGAAGATGAGGAAGAAGATACAGAGCTCGGCAAGCTGAGTGATGACGAACCAGGCTGGGCGATGGGCACAATCTCCAAAAAAGTACAGCACCGCATGGAGAGTGTTCAGCAGAAGCAGATGAGGCTTGACGAATTAACGCAACCGGGATGGGGGGACGCAGACAACTACTTCCGTGAGAGAGATATGAAGTATGGGACTGCCGAATCGATGGTTCCGACGGTTGTCAATCACCAAATAGACCGGATTGCAGCCACACCATCTCCGACAACATTTGGAGAGCATATGCAGACTCTTGCAATCGTCAGCGGTCAATCGCAGATGCCGGCAGTCACTTCCCGAGCAGGGAGTAGTCACATGAGGCTGGGTTCAGAGAAACCACAGTCACACCAATTCATACCGCTTTTCTTGCCCGTCGCGGAACCCGATTCGACACCAATCCTGGATACAAAGCCTGTTGAACCCGTAAGCATTCACCCCTGCATAAAGCATCTCTAGTTGATTTCCATATAGAAATCGGATACGGAGGAAGATATGGTGATGGCTCCCGCGTCGCCGGAGGTATAGAGAGCCAAATAGTCAATTTTGGGGTTCTATCGCGTGTAAAAACAAATTGTGTACCTACTTTGCTACGTGTCTGCATTTTCTTGATATCAGTGACCGAATTATGAGACAGGATATGTCATCAGTGTGTGTGCAAGGGTCATACGGGCCATGCGAAGGTTCTCGACTCCAAATCTCCTTGATAGACGGCCAATGAATGTGGTATCGACTTGCCTGTTACATTTACATTAGAAAGCAAAACCTAAAATAGAAACGAAATTTACTAACAACATTTAAGACAGTGATGCCATACAAGTCATAGGATAAGCGGTCAGTGCACAGTCTGAACCCGGATGAATGCCAGCCATCATGCTTAATTAGTCCATGCAACAAACTGTATAACTCTGCACTCACACCTGCTGCACATGGTCGAGAATTTGAAAAGTGGTTATGGTACGTCATGGAAATCGAGGAAAACGCGCTGGAAAAAGATAGGTCAGGATATCGGGTGTATATCTGTATGCCGTAACTTACCGGCTGAAAGCGCAAAAACGCGACGGAGCTACGTCATTTATCAGACCAATGACGTGAATACTGGTGACTCAGAAACTGAGAGGCCTCGATGCTTTTGGATGCACATGATAATACCTTGAAACGGTATATTGGCTGTCAAAAATGACGGTATGAATATTAAGCAAATAATTGCGCGCCTCATGAATGTCAGTATGTCTCTAAGGTGAGCGTCAACGGAGCGTCAACGATTTCAGTTTGATCATTTCGGCAATCAAAGGGTTTCATAGTCACATCGATCCAAAGAAGAGTTATTGGCTGGCATTAGATGAAAAGAGGCAAGCGGTATGCTCGTTGCCCCATCCTAGAAATGAGCATCAATGGAGCGTCACCGATTTTTAGTCTTGCATCTTGGATAATCACTGGGCTGTGCGACAGCATCACGTGATAATCGGTGCATTGGCCGCCTTTATGGGCACAATGGCCAGCGACGATATTGCTACCACCTTCTAAAAATGAGCGTCAACGGAGCGTCACCGATTTCTAGTCTTGCATCTTGGATAATCACTGGGCTGCACGACAGCATTGCGCCATAATCGGTTTATTGGCTGCCTTTATGGGCACAATGGGCCGCGACGATTTTGCTACCACCTCCTAAAAATGAGCGTCAACGGAGCGTCAATGATTTTTGGTCTTGCATCTTGGATAATTCAAGGGCTCTGCGATAACCTACTCCCATATTCACAATGTTGGCCGCCTATCTAGGCAAAAATGCTAGTGACGATATCACTACCACCTCCTAAAAATGAGCGTCAACGGAGCCTCAACGATTTTTGGTCTTGCATCTTGGATAATTCAAAGGCTCTGCAACGACATACTCCCGTAATCGCAATATTGGCCGCATTTGTAGGCACAAATGCCAGCAATGATTTCGCTACTACCTCCTAAAAATGAGCGTCAACGGAGTGTCAACAATTTTTGGGCTTGCATCGTGGATAATCAGACAGCAATGCAACAGCGTTAACCCATATTTGTTCAATCGGCTGCCTTTATGGGCAAAAATGCTAGTGACCATATTGCAACCGCCTCCTCTTTGTATGTCCTATATTCAACTTCACAAATATGCATGCGATGTCTCACAGGTCTGAACTATTTCTCGCTTGTAGCTCTAAAGTCAATATTTAAGATCCAGCATTGTGCCTGACAATATCGAATCTTCTGACGGTTATTCAGGTCGAATTACCCAAAGCTCAGTATCCTACCGCAATGTCAGATACAACATCTTTAAATACCTGGTTGCTAGAGGTTATGATATCTTCCAAAAACAAACGTGTCTTTATTCGTGATTTAAGCGACCTTACTTTACAGATCATCTTCGATGCTTGGTGGGCTTCAATGAATGTAGGCTCGAAGCGGCCTATTGCTTGGAATAATGCTAGACATGTGCCTTCGTGGCGATTCTATTTACACCGCGGAATTGAGGAGACCGGCTGTCCTGGCATCATATGTATCGTTTGTCATCAAGTTCTTTGCCATTCATCAGAACATGGGACCAGCTCAATGGGCAAACACTTGCTGGTAAAAGCGCACATCGCAAAGTTGAACGAATTAACAGTGTCAGAAGTAACCGAACTGACCAGTTCAATGGTCGATGAAACTGCTTTGGCCATACTCAAGAGAAAAGGAAGTAGAGGTATACCGATTGTAAGTTCGCAAACGAAATTCAAATTTAATATTTCGGTTTGAACTATACTCATTGAATTGACAGACAAAACACTCTGAACTGGCATCAAAGGACTTTCAAACTGCCGATTTTCACCAAGACACCTGGTATCGTTACCTCATGTTAGGTTTTGTTTCGGCTCATATTCCACGGAACGCAATATCAAACCTCGAGCTACGACGGTCATACAATGCATTACGACGCGATTTGGTGTTACCGTCAGCCAGCACTCTGAGCAATATTTGCCGGAGGGAATACACACTGACAGTGGATGCTATTAAGAAACAATTGCTGTCAAGAAACACAGTGAGTTTAGCTTTAGACGGATGGACATCAACGAACAAATTAGCAACAACGTCGGTCATTGCCTATTATATGGATCAAAATTGGGCTTTGCGAGAAGTACAACTGGCATTCGATGAGGTTGATAGCCCATTCTTTTTCTATTTCGAAAGCTCATTAACGATTACAGGTCAAGGGTCAACATACTGGAGCACTGCTAGCCGGACATTTGCAGGAAGTTGTTGATCATTTTGACCTGACTGACGGCCGTTTACTTGGAATTACAACTGATAATGCTTCCTCAAATTACTCGATGACTCGCAAATTACAAACTACCCTTGAGGCCTTAGGAATCGAGTGGCCCGCATTGAGAAACCACATACCATGCATGGCGCACGTCATTCAGCTTGCTTTAGGGGCATTCATGAGTAGCCTGGGTGTAAAAGGCCGCACCAAGTCTTGGGAAGCCCATGAGCGCGATCAGCAATTTGGAGAGAATGAAAGCATAGACATTGGGAAGAGTCAAAGACTTCGAAAAGAGGGAAATGCTAGAATCAATAAGCTGTCGGCCATGAAACCAGGTTTAGCAAAGATAATTGAGAAAGTATGTATTTCAACATATTTTGAATGTGCAGAAACTGACCTACAAATAGCAGAGAATGCTGGCTGTATTGATTACGCTGACACCTGGTCGGTGAAACGAGTTCATCGACTGTCCCAAAGCCAAAGTCCGGATCGCAGTACTACCTATTATGGATGTGAAGACAAGTTGGAACTCGACACTAGAGTTGCTCGAGCGCACCTACCGATTACGTGGATTCACGCACCAGTGGATTAAACACCCAAAATACAGCAATTACCGACCACTCTTCACAACACAGGATGAGTGGACAATTGTTAAGTATGTCATGGAGGTTTTACGGCCAGTCCGGTACTGGACCCTGTGGATGTCGAAACGGCATACCGTTACTCTGCACCCCGTCATCACTGTCTACAATGACATGTTTGATCACATGGACAGCATGATGAGAGCTTTGGCCAAGAAGAAGACTCAGTGGAAGGAAGACTTATTCTTTGCCGTGAAGTTTGCGCGGCAGAAGCTGTCCAAATATTATACTGAAGTCACTCCAATGACCGGTATGCTCCTCATTTCGGCTCATATCCTAGATCTTTTCAGGAAGTTGCAATCGTTTCGGAAGTGGGACAAGGGAATGGATATTAATCCTGAAGACGACACTTCTTATACTACCCAATACCAGCAGGCCTTTCTGAAGTATGTGGAGAACAAATACAACGCTAAACATTGACGATTGCCGGTCACTAAGCTCGAAACCATACAAAACAACAATCTTGGATCCTCCGCAATGGCTTCTAGATCTGGTCAATCTTCCTATGATCCATATGATTTGTCCAGCGATGATGAAGAATACTTAATGCCTACCAGTGTGGCAGAAACGACACGCGGATGAAGCGATCTTGCAGCATGCTTATTGACAGCCGCCAGGCTGTATTTGAATTCACCGCGTGAATTACCACAGAACTGGGGGCAAATTAATCCGAATCTTGATGATTGCCACTCCGACCCAATGGAGATTAGTAGTATATTTTGGTTACCGGATATCACCGACTGGTGGTGGCAACATGATGAAACGCACTCAACATACGCCGATGTCTCCAATGTGGCGCGCGATATATTCTCAATCATACCGCACGGTGTCGGAGTGGAGGCCAGTTTTTCCCTTGGCCGAGATGTGATTGGGTGGAGGCAGTCAAAAACCACAGGCGAGAGCCTTCGCGAAAAGGTTGTAGTAAGGCAGTTTGCTCAAGCCAATAATGGATTACTGGCCGGTGACAACCCTGAATTGGATCCAACCAGCGCTGATAACAATATGGAGATGAAGAGAGAGGCCGAGCAAAAGAAGTTGCACCAAATAGCCAAGGTCGACGACTTTTTGGAGATGTGGCAGGGCAGCCAAAACCTACGAGCTACACAGAAGGAATCTCCCGCTCAAAACAAACAAATGACAGCCATTGGATACATTTCAGATACCGAAGAGATCATCAAAGCATCCTGGTCACTCTTTCAACATGATGATGCGGCTGCATTTAAATTGTCGGAAAAATCACCTGTGCCACATGCTTTATCTGCAGAGGTCCTCCCTGGAGGACGAACTCAAATATTGAATGTTCGCCGAATCAGACGAGTCAACCGCCATCCTGCCGAGAGTGATGAGGATAGTTCACCAGAAAGCATTTCAGACACCAAAAATTGGCTTAACTGGAATGGGGACCTGGATAATCCTAATCAAAGCGAGGACGACTGGGAGGCAGACAATGCATCCGATATGGAACTGGACAACGGCAGTGAGGATTGAGAGACCCCGGAGCAGTGCAATGTTAGTGCCGCACTGAATGTTCCCGGATTGATTTGGCCTATTCGTCGGACAAGGAAGAAGGTTGAAAAGCCGTTGATGACGGTCAATATAATGGAAACGAGAAGAAATAAGGGGATCAAGAAAAGGTAGGACACAATGCGTCAATGTATTATCACCAAGTTCATCATGTAGTTTGACCGAAAATTATATTTAGAGATATATTATGGGAGAATATTGAGCAGTCACGTGAGAAACTTTGTTGATAAACGAAGAAATGCCAGGCATTAAGAACTATTTGGCAAGATGTATAAATTTCAACGTTATGAGAGCGACCAGTGCTAGAATATTACTGGGCTTGGCTTCGCCATACAGCCATGTCCTAATCAGGCTGAAAGACAACCACTAAGTTCAAATAATTATAAATTCAATTATTAATGGTAGCAAATCTTGACTGGACAGTACATTAAAATGAGCGTCAACGGAGCGTCAACAATTTTTAGTCTTGTAAGTACGGTAATTCAAAAGTGACCTGGCCGCGGCTTTCCATAACAAACGTACTGGCAGCCTTCCTTGGCAAAACAATGAACAACACGGTCACTGCCCCATTCTGAAAATGAGCGTCAACCGAGCGTCAACAATTTTTACTCTTGTATGTACGGTAATTGAAACGTGACCTGGCCGCTGCTTTCCATAACAAACGTACTGGTAGCCTTCTTTCTCAAAACAATACACAACACGGTCAGTGCCCCATTCTGAAAATGAGCATCAACGGAGCATCAATAATTTTTAGTCTTGTATGTACAGTAAATGAAAAGCGACCTGGCCACTGTTTTCCATAACCAACGTACTAGCCGCCTTCTTTGGCAAAACAATCAACAATACGGTCAGTGCCCCATTCCCAAAATGAGCATCAACAGAGCGTCAACAATTTTTGGCTGCGAAACCTAAGTAGCGATTGGTTCAGAACCATGCATAAGTGAGATATTGACCGCATTGAAATGCAAAAACAATTGCGGCATGCTTCCTGCCCCATCCTGAAAATGACCATCAATAGTGTGTCAACGATTATTAGTCTTGCATCTTGGCTAATCTAAGTGTCGCAATGTGGTAATAATTCATAAACGATGTTGTGGCAGCCTTTTCATTAGAAACAGAGCATGACACATATGTTACCCCATCATGAACCTGAGCATCAACGGAGCGTCAACAACATTTGGTCTTGCATATTGGGTTTATCAAGGCTTTACGCGGATTAATGAGCTCATAACACAATTATTGACTACCTTTATAGCAAAAAAATACAATGCATAACAGGAAAAACACAGATTCCAAATTAATCAAGATTGCAAGCTGCACAGCATGCAAACACGTATCATTGGTTGTCGAAAACAAGATTTTGGTAAGATATGATAAATAAACTCCAAAAACCAGAGCCTTATATGAATCGATAGATGGACCCACTGGGCGACCTGCTGACAACCCGCCCAATTCAGACTGGTTGGGCGTTTACCATTGAACCGTACCCAGGTTGACATTTCGGGTGCATTAACAACCCTGACCATCAATTTGTCAACGGATCAGTTCTGACCCGAACCTGGACCCGAAGTGACGGTCCGGAACCGTTGTTAACGCTAGGTATTCCAGATATTCCAATACTTGGAGCAACTGCCTTTGACAATCTACTGGCCAGTGATCAGGTCATTTGGACATTCTTCCTAAGAGTGGGAGACTGTACTAGGCTGCTGGGAGCGACCGTGGAAGGCATCACTGATGGTGAGTGGGATAGGCCTGAGGTGCTGTAGGGGCGAGCAGGGAGCAGGGGCGGTAGTTGTGGCAGAAGAGTGTACCAACAATGCGGACCTTGAATGACTGCTACTGGCATGCCGAGACACGAAGGGAGTATCGGACGGTGGGGCTTGGCCCTATTGTGGCAAACCGTTCTAAATCTGGGCTGCTGGATATTCCTTCATACCGCTCCATATCTCGTACAAATTGACAACTAACATTTGCAGATGGAGCTGGCACAACGACAAAGATGGTGCCTACAGACGATGGAGGACATATTGTGGCCATATACGGAGATTTCGTGGAGGTTTTCAGCAAAACAAAGGCAGAGACTCTTCCCCCACATCGGTGAATCGACCATGCAATTGCCTCGGAGCCCAGCTATAATTTGCCATATGGGCGGATTTACAATCTATCAGAGTTCGAATTAAGGACACGAAAGGCTTACATCCAGGCAAACCTAGCCGACGGGTTTATTCCGCAATCATCATCACCAGCGGCAGCGCCAATCCTCTTTCCAAAGAACAAGGATGGAGGGTTAAGGTGTTGTGTTGATTACCACGCGCTCAATCTGGCGACGGTGAAGAATCAGTATTACCTTCCGCTAATCTCAGAGATGCCTGACAGTGTGCGCGAGGCAAAGATATCCTAGAAACTGGACCTCTGCAGCGCCTATAACCTTATCTGGATCAAGGAAGGAGACGAATACAAGACAGTGTTTTGAGCGCGTTACGGCCAATTCGAATACCGGGTCATGCCATTCGGTCTAACAAACGCACTGGCTATGTTCCAGTCATATATCGATGATTGCCTACGGCCATACATTGACGACATCACGGTATGCTACCTCGATGATGTCCTCATCTATTCGACAAACGAGAAGGAGCATGAGGAGCATGTGCGCCAAGTGCTGCATCAACTCAAGGAATTCAGCTTCTACTGCAAAGCTGAGAAATGTCAATTCGGAGTTTCGGAAGTTGGCTTCCTGGGGTTTGTTATCACTGCTGATGGAGTCGGCATGGAATTTGTAAAGGCATACGCCCGTGTATGGCCTCCTATGATGGTATATCAGTAGATACGGTTGCCAACCTGGATATCAATATTGTCGAGTAGTTGGCAGGTAAGGTACGGTAGGATTATGGCTAGAGATCTAGGACTCATAGCGAGACGACTATATAAAGCGGGTATTACCTGGCCCTGGACACATCACGTGCAGCCGTGCCATTACATTATCCCCCTCTTTAGGTGCAGACCCCCTGGTCTGCATAAACCCGTATAAGAGTAGAAGGAAACAATCAAACAACTGTTCAAAGTACACAAACGTATGAACCGATATGTCCCACAACCGATCAGTACCGTATGGTAGCCATTCGGCGGATCCAGTACACGGGGAAACTCCACCTCCACTGGACTTATCTCCAGAGGTGGTAAAAACCCGTGCTGACGCCATTTGTACTGGGCCGAGATCCAAAGAAGTTAAGAAGTAAAGAAACAGAAGAGAACGAAGGAACATCCAAAGTAACACCGTCCTCCATATCTCCACTTCCAGAATGTCCGGCATCTGACCATTCAATCTCGCACTTGTAACTCGTACCAAGTGTAGGTCATCGTCGGAATTAGACACAGTAATTTCGGTGAAATCCCCAATCGTAGTATGAGGCTCATCTTGACTCGGCGGCATCGATGGTGGCTTCCGCTTGCTACTCATCATCGCCATCACCGTCGCCATTGGCCTTTGCATCCGTATATCTAACTTGTCAGCATCCCAGTAACCGGTTATACTCACCATTCTTTCGAGTGCACTGGCAATCAAGTTCTCCCAATTCCTCGTGAACTCCGCAGGCCCTGCCCATCAGTGATCATTATTGCCGCTTTGCAAGCTTCTGCTCCTGGCATCATTGCCATCGGTGATGGGCAATCATATATGACCTCATATCTATCTCGTTAGATTCTTCTGAGATGGTCATTCATACCATATATATTCGAACAAGTGTGCGATATCCTGTTCCTCGTACTCTCCAGATCCTCGTGCATAGCTTCGTAGCCTAGCCTCGATATCGGACATCATCACTTGCAGCCGGTGGCTCTCACATGGTGCCTGTCAGTTGTTATATTAATACTTCTTCAGCATCGGCCAAGCAGGCTTATAGTCCTCCAGTATAGTTGTGCGGCAATCCTTTCGGTAAGCGGTTTGGCAAACATCCCAGTAGGTGCCTTTGGTAGGTAGAGCTCCCGATAATACTAAGTTCCTGTGCCCTCCATTCAAGGCAATCTGGTAATCATCTTTTGGTAGTTATCTCAACTGTCTCACAACGGCATTCGGTGATTGTCTCTCGCAATGCCGTTCGGTAAACTAGTTGGTATGTTGAGAGATCATTTTCTGTCTCGTTCGGAACTGCTTCGGTAGCCATATTTGCACTCGTTCAACATAGGTCAAACTCGTTTGACTTCTCATCATCTCTCCTGTGCTGCGCAGTTGCATTTATCATCCTCCAAATTGGTGCACTTGTAGGTACACTTCACATCCGCCCTGTGCTCGGTGCACTTATCATCTCCAATTGCTCGCCAGTTTTCCTATGGGTATGCTTTCCGCTCATTCTCCAGGTGTGCTTGCTGTCAATTGTCTGGGTATCTATATCGTCGTGTTCCGAGTTCGCTTGTCGTTTCATCTCCAGGTGCATTGGTTGACTCTTCTCCACGTACGATTGTTGAATAATCTCCAGCTGTGATTCCCTGCCGGGAAGTCTGCTCCAAGGTGCTTCCTCCCAGCACTTCCGGTATGGTAATTGCTTGCAGTAGGGGTTGATTTTGTTTCTGGTGCGGTCATCCCCCTTTTGTACGTCGTGGCTCCACCGATAACTAATCCATTCCGGCTTCTTCGGGTGCCATATCGGTTAGTTAGGCTTGATTCTGAAGTTGATTTCCAGTAGCAGCTGTGTATCTTGGAATTGTCAAGACTGAGTCGGGATCGCCGAGATTGAGTCAGGATTTCATTCCGGATTGTAACTTGGACATGCAGCTTCTTGATCAATCTGTAGGTGAGTTTGCCATCACTTCCCTGCATGCAGATGCCGCTGCTGGCCTTCTCTATTGGTGAATGTGGTTCATGGTGCTTTGTTCCTGCACTTCCGGTACGGTAATTGTTCCTGGTACAGGTTGTTGTGGTTTTGGCACTGTCATCCCCGTCTTGAATGATAGTTGCTCCGCCAAAGGCTAATATCGTATGGCTTCATGATGTTCATTATTGGCATTGTAGCTGTGTGACTCGATATCACTGAGGCTGAGTCGGGATTGTATTCGGCATGGGAACTCGGGCATGTAGCTGCATAATTGGGTATCGCTGAATACTGGTCTGAATAGTGCTCAGTATCGTACTCGGTGGAGACATGCCGCCTGTACACCGTATGTCTCCATATCTGCGCTCGATTGTAACTTTGTAGGTTGAAATCAAAGTAAGTAATTTCGAGAAGGGTATAACGTCACATAACTGCAATATCTTCATAACAGGGAAGCGGATGGATTGCCATCTGCCTCCTGTGATCCATCTCCTTAGTTCAATCCCCTATAATTCACCTCCGGTCATTGATCCATATCTGGTCGCGATCCATATCTGGCTGCGATGCATATCTGGCCGGGATCCATCTCCTAGCATCCATTTCTGGCCGCAATCCCTCTCTGGCCGTGATTCATCTCTGGCTATGATCCAGTTGGGACCAGCCATTCTTTTCCACCATGTGCATAATTGCGCTCTTATGGGCCGCATTCCGTGACTTCTCCTGTAGCTCTGTAAGTTCTCTAAAGGTCATCATTACTGACCTCCATAATGTCAGACTTTCATTGATTCTTCATCTCAGCGCCATGATCCGGTGACATATCATCCATCATCAGAAAATACCCACTCTTTGATCCGTCCATATGGCATGGGATCTTCAAGTCGAACTCCATGATCCAGCCTCGTCAGCACATGATCTTGATCCATGCAATTGCATGAATACCGCTCGACTCCTCTCAACTCAAATATGGCAAAATGTTGCCGGGCTCCAATTCAATTGCAATTGACTGATGTGGCGGGAGTGTCCCCGCCTTGGCTTGGCTGAAAACCTCCACGAAATCTCCATACATCGCTAGATAAGTCCTCCACCGTCTGTTGGCACCATCTTTGTTGTGGTCCCAGCTCCATCAGGAAACGCTAGTTCTCAATTTGTAATATATATATATGGAGCGGTAAAGAGAAATATCCAGGAGTCCGGATTCAAAACGTTTCGCCCATGTGAGAGCCAAGCCCTACCGTCCAGTACTCCCTTCGCGTCTTGGCGTGCTGGTAGCAGTCATTCAAGGTCCGCATTGTCAGTACACTCTTCTGTGGCAACTACCGCCGCTGCTCCCTGCTCGCCCGTCCAGTGCCTGGTGCCTATCCAACCACTAGAGATGCTTTCCATGGTCACTCCGAGCAGCCCTATACAAACTCCCACTCTTATGAGGAACGTCCAAATGACCTCCTCACTGGCCAGTTGATTGTCAGAGACATTGGCTCCAAGTATTTCAATATCCGGGACACCACCACCTCCTTCGGAACATGCCTCCTCCGTAGCCGTGATCGAGGTACATACCCGGGGCATACTTGATGGCCTGCCCGGTCCACTGCCACCTCGTCCGCTCACCCTGGGGTTGCAGAGCCAAAAGTTGAATGCTTTGCAAGTCAATGCTAATTCTCCAGCTCACACATTGCGTCCACCATGGCTGCCACCATGTGTACGAATAAGCTCACTGAGCGAATCACATCCTTGTCACACCCAATTGGGACTGCCTGACAACCAAATACTGTCCATTCCCACGTCGGGATATGACACATCAATTGAACCTCCACACGCGTTACATACACACAGAATCCACTGGTCTCCTGAGAGTGCCCAGACGGTCCATCCTCCGGTAGCCCCATGGATCCTTAGAATCCTCGCTACAAAATAAAAATCATCTCCATTGTATCCCTAAAAACACTCTTCATATGCCATCGTATGAGCACATATTCATATTCGCTCATTGGCGATTGATCAGCTTTCGTTGACTTGTTCGACAAAATAGAATAGAGTTGGCGCAGATGGCTCTCTCCTCACAGCGATCCGATTCGGTCATCCAAACAGGTGCCAAGTGTGCCAATTGACAATGGTAATTGCGAATTGTATCTGCTAGCCACTTTAGAACATTCGGGGGTTATTGTACGTCACATTCAGAGCTGCCACATGATCTGCGATCGCTACTCCCTTATCTTGAACTCTGCCCGTCGAAAGACCAATGATACCGGTAATCATATGGGTAATCAGAGTAGTATCGTTGCATAGCCGCTGCTGGAATTCCTCGCAGCATCTGTAAGGTAGATGACTCCATCGAGTCATGTAGAAGGTGATCGCAATTTGAACTGCTGTTGGCGATGTGGATCGATGTGAATCGCATGTAATTCGCAAACTGCCTCTGGAGAATGACCAACTTCGGCATTGCTGGTGACGCAACTCTTATCGATGTCTGGGCTCTGGCATCGTCCCTGTAATTCTCAATTGACTCAATTGGAAGGTAACTGATCGAATATCATTGATGCCATGATTGGTAGCCTTCGAGTTCTCGTATGATGCATTCGTTGCATTCGACTTTGACCGACTTGGTCGCTGATGCGTTTCTTTGCTCAATGGCCTCTGGAATCAACTCGGATTGTATCTGCAATCGTTAACCTCAATTGGGTGTACATATCAAACATCTTTGCTTCTGCAATCGGTCACTGTCAAATCTGGATAATTTCTTGTTCGTAGGTGTCACAATGCGTCTCTGGCCGATTGGCCTCTGGAATCTGCACGAGATTATCTCTGTTACCGTCAACCTCAATTCAATAGACCTATCTTGAAACTTCGCTGATGCAATCAGTGCTCTCAAATCTCTATGATACCTCGCGCGTTGACTACATGGTGTCACGAGTCCGAAAAGTGCAATTCATGAAATCCCGTATGCGAAACGTATCTGACATTCAAGATCAATAATAGTGTAAAGGCATAAGCCCATGTATGGCCTCCTATGATGTTATATCAGTAGATACGGTTGAAAACATGGATATCAATATTGTAGAGTAGTAGGCAGGTAAGTTAAGGTAAGATTATCACTAGAGATCTAGGACTTGTAGCGAGCCGACTATAAAAAACAAGTTTTACCCGGCCCTGGACACGTCACATGCAGCCGTGCCATTACAGAATCGGACCGGATATCCACAATCGAGAACAGGCTGACACTGAAGTCAGTTAAAGATGTCCAGGTGCTTCTCGGGTTCACGAACTTTTACTGATGATTCATCCGGAAATACGCCAAGGTGACCCTTCCACTCACAAATTTACTTACCAAGACAGAGGCAAGCCAGGGAGGCAAAAAAGGGGCACATTCAGCCAAATGGGAATGGACAAGTCAAGCCGAATTGGCATTCCGGAAATTGAAAGGGCCTTCACCGCAGCACCGATCCTCCAGTATTTCGATCTGGCCGCGCCGATCATTCTCCAAATGGCCACGAGTGGATTCACCATTCCAGGCATTCAAAATCAGTACGATGGTTTCGGGGTTCTCAGGCCGGTCAATTTCTACTCCCGGAAGTGCTCTTCAGCAGAACACAATTACGACACTTATGATCGGGAGCTATTGGCCATCGTGGGAACACTAAAACAGTGGCATTACTACCTCGAGGGCACCAATCACCAGGTTTTATTTCTGTGTGACCACAAGAATCCTGAATACTTCGAGACATCCAATGTGCTCTCCAGAAGACAACCTAGGTGGTCAGAAACTCTCTCCGCTTATGACATTGTCATCGAGCACCTGGAAGGTAGCAAGAACCCGGCCGATGGTCCGTCCAGAGGGCCCAACTACGGGATCGGCTACAAAAGGCCTGTGGCACGACTATTGGCAATCGTCTCAGTGGAACCATACTACAATCTCATGCCAGCAATCATGACAGAGCAGGCTTCCGACCTTTTGGCTGCCAACGTCTTGGCAAAGCTAGTTGACAGGCCAGTTGCAGATGCCACAGATACTGCGGAAGAGGAGAGCCAATGGAAAGTCATCGCAGGGCCTCTGACTTACGAAGGGAGGATATACATTCCTGCAATCAACCACCTACGCGGAAAAGTGATAACTCTATTTCATGACAACCCTGAGTCCGGATATTTTGGTGCTCTTAAGACTACTGAGCTGGTATCGAGGGATATCTACAGGTCAGCAATGGACTCGCATGTATGTACATCAGCAAAATGTATTGTAGTCACTGGGAGCCTCCAGGAGTGTCTGAGAGGAGGCGGAGTGTAAACTTAGAAGCGTGAATTTCAGGAGAGAACCAGACCCTAGGAGGGCATTCCGGCCGGCCATCGGAGTAACTGGGATCTCTGATGACTGGTACGGGAGCACCATGGGAGCGGTTGTGAGAAGTTTGGGAGCACCTGGGACTG
>Ga0307515_10003616_pt1 | contig 32474 bp, 8 predicted proteins | sample 17_EM_MG_FD_194513 | JGI IMG/M metagenome (GOLD analysis project Ga0307515, IMG submission 194513) | Populus trichocarpa ectomycorrhiza microbial communities from riparian zone in the Pacific Northwest, United States - 17_EM | ecosystem: Host-associated > Plants > Roots > Unclassified | place... | reverse complement strand
TATCACCATATTAGTTAGTCCCCAGTAACGTAAGCGATCGGAATTCCACCGACGCCTCATCGCACGGATGCGCGTTAGACTGTACTAGAGCGAAGTAACCGATAGGGATCGAACCCACGACACCTGGCCCCAGTAAGTTCGCAAGCACAATTGTAACGTGGCCCGCCTCCACGTCGCCATACGGCCAAAAAGACTGAGAGTGCTTGCGAACTTGTTGTAAGCGCGGCGGGACCTAATATATATACTCTTACAGTTTTATACAAAGCTCTATATAAAGCTCTGTACGAAGTTCTATATAAGGCTCTATATAAAGTTTTATATAAGGCTCTATATAAAGTTCTATACGAGGCTCTATATAAAGTTCTATATAAGGCTTTATACGAAGTTTTATATAAGGCTCTATACGAAGTTCTATATAAGGCTTTATATAAAGTTCTATATAAGGCTCTGTATAAAGTTCTATACAAGGCTTTATATAAAGTTCTATATAAGGCTCTACACGAAGCTCTATATAAAGCTCTATATAAAGTTCTATACGAAGCTCTATATAAAGCTCTGTACGAAGTTCTATATAAAGCTCTATATAAAGCTCTATATAAAGCTCTTATATAAAGCTCTGTATAAGGCTCTATATAAGGCTCTATATAAAGCTCTACGTATAGAGGCTCTATATAAGGCTTTGCGCGAAGCTCTGTATATAAAGGCTCTATACAAAGCTTTACATATAGAGGCTCTACACAAAGCTCCGCATTAGGTCCCCGGTATATTCCCAATAGCCTCTATATATACCTAGGTAGCCACCTTATTTTCTACCCTTCTTTATATCCTCCCTACCTAGGAAGACACTAGAACAATAGCTAGCAGACGACCGTCGCTGGAGCTAGACGACCGTCAGAGCTAGACGACCGTTATTAGAGCTAGACGACCGTCGCCGGAGCCAGATGACCGTCGCTAGAGCTGGACGATCGTCGTCAGAGCTAGACGACCGTCGTCTGAGCTAGATGACCGTCGTTAGAGCTAGATGACCGTCGTCAGAGCTAGACAACCGTCGCTGGAGCTAGATGACCGTCGCTAGAGCTAGACGACCGTCAGAGCCAGACGACCGTCGTCAGAGCTAGACGACCGTTGCCGGAGCTAGATGACCGTCGCTAGAGCTGGACGATCGTCAGAGCAAGACGACCGTCGTCAGAGCTAGACGACCGTCGCCGGAGCTAGATGACTGTCGCTAGAGCTAGACGACCGTCGTCATCGCCATATGATAACCGTTTAAACGACCAGCTAGCGAATATAATAAACGATTTAATTAATTGATCGAATTAAGGTGACATAGATAGGTAGGCACAGATAGGTAGGTATAGATGGGTAGGTATAGATAGATAAATAGATAGATAGACAGACAGACAGACAGGTAGGTAGGTAGGTAGGTAGGTAGGTAAGTAGGCAGGCAGGTAGGCAGGTAGGTAGGTAGGTTAGTAGGTAGGTAGGTAGAAGAGAACCGTCGCTATATTATATTAAATTATCTAAAATAATATAATTTATTTTGCACTAACTATATAGACTAAGTAAATACTATTAAGTGTATAGGAAGAGTAAAATATACAGAATGCGCGAGAAGGGCATTATGTATAGAATGCGCGAGGAGGGCATTATATATAGAATATGTAAGGAGGGCATTATATATAGAATGCGCGAGAAGGGCATTATATATAGAATGTGTAAGGAGGGCATTATATATAGAATGCGCGAGAAGGGCATTATATATAGAATGTGTAAGGAGGGTATTATATATAGAATGCGTAAGGAGGGCGTTATATATTAATTGCGCATTAAGTATAAAATGCGCAATTAGCTGCACTATATTATTAAATATAGCAGTATGCCGTACTGCATTATTAAATATAGCAGTATACCACACTGCATCGTTAAATATAGCAGTATACCGCACTAGATTATTAAATGTAGTAGTATATAGCAGTATGCCGCACTACATTGTTAAATACAGCAGTATGCCGCACTAGATTATTAAATGCAGCAGTATGCAGCAGTATGCAGCAGTATGCCGCACCTTAGTCAATACTATACGCTACATATTGTAGTGCGCGGAATGCGCATTTGGCCGCCAAATGCTGCTAAATGCTACAAAAATGCTGGTAAATTTTTTCCTAACGAATCCGCTTATCTATCCAGTATAAAGCTTTATAGTAATTATAGGCCGTATTTATAGGCCTAATATTTAATAGGTCCGTAATAGGGCAGACAATAGTAATAGCGGCTATACTTATAGGCCTAATATCTAACTAGTCCGTAATAGGGCGGGTAGTAGTAGGTTGCGGCTAGATTAATACGGGCGGTATAAGGAGGCGGGAAGAGGGAGAAGTAACAGCGGAAGTAGTAGCGGAAGTAGTAGCGGAAGTAGTAGCGGAAGTAGTAGCGGAAGCCGTAGCGGAAGCAGCGGCGGTAATAGGCTGTAGAAGGTCCGCTAAAGATTATTAGAACTACCCCTTTCTTTTCTCCTATATATATAGAGTTAGAAGGGTAGTAAAAAGAGGGGGAAAAAAAGGATTAACCTTATAAGATTTATAGGTCTTATATATAGCTCCAAGACGGTTTGTTATAAAGTTAGTAAAAGGGCGATACTGCCTATAGGTAGCGCAAAATATATAATCGGAAGGCATTTAAGCGGCAGGTAGGGAGTAGTAAATAGGTAAGAAGGTAGAGAGTAGTAAGGGGCAGGAAAGAGGTTGCTTGGTCGCGAATTTAATAGGGTAGTATATAAGAAATTAGGTAACTAGGACCAATTTCTTAACCAATTAAAACCCGCTAAGCCTCTTCTAACAGTTCTATATAGATAGCTTACGTTAGCTACGCGTAGGTATATTACCTCCTTACGCCCTTAACCCTTATAATTGATTGCGTAACGTTTTATAAACTCCTTAAATATATACGCTCTATAGCTACTGCCCCCGTCCCGTAATAAGCTCTAATCTTTATTTTAATATTATACTTAATAAGAACCGGATAAGGCGCCTTTTATTAATCTATACTACTTTAACTAAATATTATATAAAGGGTAATTAAGGGGTTTTAATATTTATTCTAGATATTAATAAAGCTAGTATAGATTTAAAAAAAAAAAGGAATAACTTAAAGAGGTTTAGATATCTATAATAAAGTAAATATTTATTTTTATAGATTAAAGTACTTTTTATATAATATCTTAACTCTTAGTAAAGTGTTTAAAAATCTAGGCTATAATTATTAAGTAATATATAGGGATAATTAAGGGTGCTTTTAATTTAATGCTTTTATAAAAGTATAAAACTTTAGCTATTCTATATATAAGAAGGGAAGCCGTTATATAATAATTAAATCTAAAAGTACTTGCTTTATAGTATTTTAATATACTATATACTTTAGAACCTTACCCTTAAGACCTTAAACTTCTCCTCTTACTAAAAGAGATCTCTTCCCCTAATCTTTTACTATTATACGCTTCTAATTTTTTACTATTAGGAAAAAAAAATTTGCCTACGTTATTGTAAGCGAAAATCGGGGTCTGCAAAACCTGCGTAAGTCGCAATTTTGGCAATTTGCGGCGATTTGCAGCAATTTGCTATAAACATATAGGCTACCTATGCACGCGCCTGCCCTATCTATGTGTTTATAACAAATTGCCAAAATTGCGACTTATGCAGACCCCGATTTTCGCTTATAACAACGTGCCTAAAAAAAAAATTTCCTAATGCAGAGGCTTTGTACGAGGCTCTATACAAAGCTCCGTACGAGGCTTTATATAAAGCTCTATATAAAGCTCTATACGAAGCTCTATATAAAGCTCTATAAAGCTCTATATATAGAGGCTCTGTATAAGGCTCTACGCGAAGCTTTACGTATAGAGGCTCTATATAAAGCTCTATATAAAGCCTTTATATATACGCGCGACACACTACTATTAGGTCCCCGCTATATTCCCAATAGCCTCTATATATACCTCTGCTAAGTATACCCCCTATATATACCTAGGTAGCCACCTTATTTTTTACCCTTCCTTATATCCTCCTTACCTAAGAAGACACCAGAATGACAGCTAGCAGACGACCGTCGCCGGAGCTAGACAACTATTGCCGGAGCTAGATGACTGTTGCCGGAGCTAGACGACCGTTAGAGCTAGACGACTGTCGCTAGAGCTAGATGACCGTTGCTAGAGCTAGACGATTGTCGCCGGAGCTAGATGACCGTCGCCAGAGCTAGACGACCGTCGTTATCGCTATACGACCGTTGCCAGAGCCACACGATAACCGTTTAAACAACTAGCCAGCGAACACGATAAACGATTTAATCGATCGATTGAATCAAGGTGATATAGATAGGTAGGCATAGATAGGTAGGCATAGACGGGTAGGTATAGACAGATAGATAGATAGGCAGGCAGGCAGGTAGGTAGGCAGGTAGGTAGGTAGGTAGGTAGGCAGATAATTTAGAGCCTCCGCGAGAGGCTTCCCCCTTAACGCCTAAAGTAGATAGCTCTATATTTTATATAGTTATAATATAAATATATTTAAAAGTATACTATAGAAATCTATGGGAATATATAATAATTTGGTTATTATATAATATAATTATTGACCCGAGGTACGAGTGGTCTATTATTTTCGGGTTCTGGATTTCAAACCCTTGCTAAGCCAGCTTTTGATTAGTCCAAAAAAAAGTCGCGGGCGGTATCTACCTGCAAAATACACGTGATAAACTTCAAAACATTGAGTTTAACTAAAGCCCTGTAAAAGCTGTATTGAGCTTTATTAAAGCCCTGTAAAGCTCTGCACGAAGCTCCATATAAAGCTCTGTAAAAGCTTTACTAAAAGCTCTACTAAAGGCTTTGCAGCACCTCTGTTTACTTAGTGTACTGGCCACGTAGTGAATGGAGCACGTAGTGCGTAGGGGGGCCTAAGGGGGTCTCCCCCTTGAAGCTCTGCTCGAAGCTCTGCTCGGAGCTTTACTTAAAGCCCTATATGGAGCTCCAAAGCTCTACTAACACGCAGCACTAATATACTAGGAAGTCTTATAATTGTCTTAATAAACGTCTCTACAAACACCTCTACGACAGCTCTACAATTGCCTATATAATTGTCCGTATAAACGGCTCTATAAACGTCTATACGATCGCCCGTACGAATACCTATACGATTGATCAATTAAACGTCCATATGATTAATCGATTAGACGCCCGTATAAACGTCTCTACGAAGGTCTATAATCGCCTATACAATCGTCCGTACGAACGTCTATACGAACGCCTATACGAACGTCTATATGAACGCCTGCACGAACGCCTGCACGAACGCCTATACAAAGCTCTGCTCAAAGCTCTATATAAAGTTGTTTATAAGGCTTTTAAAAACAAGCCTAAATATAAGCTCTATTAAAGCTCTATATAAGGCTCTATTAAAGCTCTACGCAAGGCTCTATTAAAGCTCTACAAAAGCTCTACACGAAGCTACGTATGAAGCTCTACAAAAGCTCTGCATAAACCTCCGTATGAAGCTCTGCAAAAGCTCTACTAAAAGCTCTACTAAAGCCTCTACTAAAGCCTCTGTAAGAGCTCTGCCTATATAGTAAATGGAGTACGTAGTGCGCAGAGGGGTCTAAGGGGGTCTCCCCCTTGAGCTTAAAGCTCTACTCGAAACTCTACTTAAAGCTTAATACGGAGCTCTAAAGCTCTACTAATATGTAGCACTGATATACTAGGAAGGCTCTATAATTGTCTATACAAACGGCTCTATAAACGGCTCTATAAATGTCTACACGATCGCCTATATAAATGCCTATATAATTAGTCAATTAATCGATTAATTGCCTATATAAACGCCTATATAATTAATTAATTAATTAACTAAACGCCTGTACGAACGTCTCTATAAACGGCTCTATAAATGGCTCTATGTATGGCTTTACGCACGGCTCTACAAACGTCTATACAATTTATTAATCAATTAATTGCCCATATGAATGCCTGTCTAAACGATCAATTAAACGCCTATATAATTGCCTATATAATTGTCTCTATAAATGTCTTTGCAATCAATCGCTAGAATAAATAGCTGCACGTTTGTACGTCTGCACGTGGCTCTGCGTAAGGCTCTGCACGAAGCTCCGTATAAGGCTCTACTAAAGCTCTATATAAGGCTCTACTAAAGCTCTGTATAAGGCTCTACTAAAGCTCTATATAAGGCTCTATTAAAGCTCTATATAAGGCTCTGCCTAAAGCTTACCCCCTACTGCGAAGCACGACGGAGGTATAGGATTTACGAAATATATCCATACCTACTATTATATGTTAATTAAGCTCTATACAATAAGGCTCTAAATTAAAGCTTTAGGTTAATTAATCGGCTTATTAATTATAAACTTGGGTTAAAATTTTCGTTGGGGGGTACCAACCAGTGATGTTAGCGGTTAGGTTAGGTTACGAAAATGAGGCCAAAACCAAACCAACTAGCAAATTGAGGCTCCTAACCGGTTATATAACCGGTTTAACTAGATTAACTAGATAGAATGTATAGATTCTAGAATATAAAGTGGCAGAGGCGCTTAAGTGAAGTATGGAGGAGTTGTATAAAATAAGGAAATAGTATATAGAGAGCCTATAAAGCTTACATTGTGTTAGTGGCGATATTAGTAATAAATGAGCAAATTTAACCGCCGAACTTACTATCGCGAGGCTTGGCACGGTGTTGAGAGAGGACTAGCCGTCGATAAATATATATTTGACTCCGTCGTCGCCCAAATCTTCCTTATCTTCCTTCTTCTACCACTAGAGGCCTTACTAGCTTGCTTTTGAGGAATAGTAGGAGCTTACCTGGAGCACGGCTGCCTAATGCACGGCTGCTACTACCCCCACGCGTCGTTTGGTCGGTAATAGTAATAAAGCTCTCTATTAAAATTAAGAGGATTAAGAGGATAGAATAATGAGGGTAGTAATAAGGGCGGTAATAAGGGCAGTAATAAGGGCAGTAATAAGGGCAGTAATAAGGGCAGTAATGAGGGCAGTAATAAGGGCAGTAATAAGGGCGACAATAAGGACGAAGCGATAAGGACGACGCGATAAGACGACGCGATAAGGACGACGCGATAAGGACGCGATAAGGACAACGCGATGGGGATTAAAGAATTAACTACATCGGATTAAGTCAGCTATCTATAAAGGCTCAAACGAATTAAATTGTAATGACGATTTTGGGTCAATACACGAAGCTTAGCTCTCTTAGGTGGCGTTCGCCCTTACCTAAATCCTTACTACTAATAAGGCTCTACTGGTTATTGGTTACCTGGTTACCACCAAAGCTTTAAATCTAATTTAGATTAAGCCAATTAAATTGGTTTAACCGGTTAGTCTTTTCTTATTGGTTTAACCTAACCTAACCGGAAGTGTAACCTAACCGCTGACATTACTGGTACTAACGATCCGCATGTTAATTTATATAGTTACAATTTGTACGGTTTTTACAATTCGTATAGTTTGCGCACTATTTATTTATAGGGTAGCATTTTGCCGCAATTTACTATTAGATGCTGCAAACTTGTTATAAAACGCGTAAATTGCTATTAGGGTGCTGCAAACTTATTACAAAACGTGCGTTTTGCGCAAATTGCTATCAACCATATACATCTACCGCGATCGTATAGTTTGCGGCAATTTGCTGCAAACCGCAACAACTAGCCTAAAAAAAAATTTCCTGATGACTAGATTCCATTTAATAATATATTTTTTTAAAATAGCCTTATAATCTAGGATAGTGGTCGCGGGACACCCCCTAATTAATATATAAACACCCCTTAATTGATATATAAACACCCCTTAATTGATATATAAACACCCCCTACTAATTAAGTTTAGTTACTTCCTGATTAAGTTAGAATTATATAAATTTAGGTTGTTTGTATCTAGATTGCGAAAATCAAATTATTAAAATCTAACTTTTATAATAGTAATATTGATTACGTAGTACCCTATAAGGCGTAAACTTATTTAGGTGCTACTACCTCTACTTAATGTCTATAAACTGCATCTGTAAGTAAACCTATAAGTATACCTACGCCCTAGCTCGCTCCCGCGCCTATACCCACGCCTATACCTATACCTACGCCTACGCCTACGCCTACGCCCATGTATAGTATACCTAGTATTCTATTTAAATCCTAATAGCTTGTAATAAGTTAATATATTAACATAAATAGAGCTAGCTAAGCGGCCGCGGCGGCGCTTAATAGTTTAAGGCTGGGGTAGGGATAGGTAAGGCAAATACAAGGGGATATTTTAAATGTAGGTAATAGTTATATACTAATACAGATGCAAATAACCTAAATTTATATAATTCTAACTTAATTAGGAAGTAACTAAACTTAATTAGTAGGGGGTGTTTGTATATTAATTAGGGGGTATCCTATAACCGCTATTTATTATAAATAGTAGTAGCGGAACACCCCTTAATTAATATATAAATACCCCCTAATTAATATACGGACACCCCCTATTAATTAGGTTTAGTTACTTCCTAATTAAGTTAGAATTATATAAATTTAGGTTATTTATATCTATATTATAAAATTAAATTATTAAAATATAACTTTTATAATAGTAATATTAATTACGCAGTACCCTATAAGGCGTATACTTATTTAGGTGCTGCTACCTCTACTTAATATCTATAAACTATATCTGTAAGCAAATCTACAAGCACGCCTACGCCCTAGCTTGCTCCCACGCCTATACCTACGCCTACGCCCACGCCTATACCTACGCCTATACCCACGTATAGTATATCTAGTATTCTGTTTAAATCCTAATGGCTTATAATAAGTTAATATATTAACACAAACAGAGCTAGCTGGGCGGCTATGGTAGCGCTTAATAGTTTAAGGCTAGGATAGTGTAAGGGTTATTTTGGCCCTTACTCGGCTGCATCGCCTAGGGGCTCTTAGGGGTCGCCAAGGCTAGCCTTCGGCTAGCCCTTGGCACCTCCTTATCGGTTCGTCTCTGTACTTAGGCTATTGCCTACCCTCATTACTATATTGTCCTCTTCCATCGACTTTCCTTGTGACTCATGCTCGGCTTGCCTGCTCCCTACCGTATACCCTGGCAATGTGCCTTATAGATAGGGATAGGTAAGGCAAATACAAGGGGATGTTTTAAATATGGGCAACGGTCACGTACTAATGCAGATGCAAATAACCTAAATTTATATAATATTCTAACTTAATTAGGAAGAAACGAAACTTAATTAGTAGGGGGTGTCTGTATATCAATTGGGGGGTGTCCGTATATTAATTAGGGGGTGTCTCGCTACTGCTGTCCATAATATAATCTAATAGTTAAGGAATAGCGTCCTTTTAGGTCTTAAGGAGGATAGTATTTATAAAAGTAGCATTTCTTTATATAAGCCTTTTCTTCCTTTATTACCGTATAAGTATGTTTATAAATTAAGGAGACTTATCTTAAGATCTATATTATCCCTTAACCCGCTAAGGTGCAACGCTTAGGCTAGAGACTTAAATAAGAGTCTCCTATTGGCCGAGCCTTATCGATAACATGGCGCCCAAATCAGCGGGTTAAGGGATATAAGTAGTTAGGATTAAACTAGTATTAGCTTTAGTCTTAACGCTGCTTAAAAGGGTAGAAAGTATATTAACTTTAAAGGAATTATTATTATTAAAGTTTTCGGGGTAAATTTTACTAGTACTAGCCATATTTATAGCGTTATATAATAGGGGGTAAAGGTATAGTTTGTAGTTAAAATTTTGCGGATATCTAGATATTATCTAGATATTATCCGATATCCGGGCTATCCTTGGATAGGATTATTATCCGCCCGACCGGATAGGATAATTTATCCTCCGCAGGTTTGATGGTTTTCTGGTTAGTTGCGCACGAGCCACCACTTTGCGGACAGAGTCATCGGTGTAAAGGATACCAGACCAGCGGATAAGCTAATCGCCCACGTCTCAAAGAGCTGGGCAGAAGGCTTTGCATCCCAGATCATTCAGTCGTAGATGCAAATCACGCGATGGCTTTCGTAGATTCAGAAGTCATTCATCGACTGGAGAAAGAGCGAGCCCTCAAAGCTCTTGAGTTTGAACCCGCAACCGTTGATGTTCTTGAAATTACTCTGTTCGCGGTACAGTTCCTCATCTTGAGAGTGTTTGATGTACCAACCATCTGATTATTATTTCAGGATCTGCCGCCGTCTATTCTAAGACTTTCACTGCAGCCTGCACAGCTCGAGGCCTGGATTGAAGAGGTTTCTTCCGTTGCCCAAGCCTTGCTAACCGTGTGATTTTAACGTTACTAATAGCTAGTAAACAGAAGTCTCGGCCGGTGCAAGTTTGCAACTCAGCGAAGTCGCTTGGGGCACTTCGATTGATGTGCGTCTATACAGTTCCCTTTAAGAATACTTTGACTAGACTGAATCGTGTAGCCTGGCGGAATGAAACTCCAAAATCCACAAACCCAATTTCCCATTGACAGTTCCACGCGATCCTCTCCTTTGCCTTTTTCTCGCAAACACTATGAGCTGTTGTGCGATAGCCTTTGTTTGCCCAGCGCGACGTCTGGGATGTTAGTTAGCAACACGGCTACGTCATCCACTCCTCACTTCCAGATCCATACTTTATCCACCGAGGAAATAGCCGAGGGTAGGAGGCAATCTAAGGACACGGTCGACAAAATAGGTATCCACTTTCGAGTATGAAGAAGCACAAAGCAGCGCACTCACCATTCTTAGGAATCACTATGAAGTGCCGGGGTTTAACACTTTTAGGCATGAAAGTGTCAGTGACGATGTCGCATTGTCGCTCAGCTAACATAACCAACGCTGTGTTGTTCTGTAAGTCCTCTGCACAGACTGCACATATAGGAGACACCGTTGCGGGTATTGCTCAAGTGGCAACCCACCCAGCTGTCATTCCAGCCTTGCTTTGCAATTTCCACCTTGACATTTTGAACTATAAAATGGACACTACTTGGGACAGATTGTTCGAGGTAGAAGCCGCCAGTGGCCGAACTGGAATCATACTGGTCAATGATGCCGGTCCCATCCCGACCGGAAACTGTGACGATCCTGATCTCAGTAAGAAAGCTACTGGAGTAGCTCAACTAGCAATAGCTTGGGAGAATTTTAGCCACAGCAATGTCGAACTCATCGCATCTATCAATAAATTTGTTGCTTCATGCGATGCGCCATCAGTCGAGCCTAGCATGCGACCAATTCAAGGCAAGCAAAGGCTAGTGATCGAGGAATACCTTAGCCTCGTAGTCCAAAGGGGGAGCTTGCTGCAACAGAGCGCACGACATCTTAGAGCAAGAGCCGAAGTACAAGTCAGCACGGTGTGTCGTCAACTGCACCTAGATAAAATTTGGACTAATGATTCGTCAGATATACAACCACTTGGCCCATAAGAGCAATCAAATCAACCTCAGTCTCGCCGAGTCATCTCGTCACATAGCAATGGACGCCCAAAAAGACAGCGCTGTTATGAAGTCGATTGCGGTCCTCACGATGATATTCTTGCCCGCAACGTACATTGCAGTAGGTCATTCAAATTCACTTGTTCCCTGCCCTACCTCTCTCCACCGTGACTGCCTTCACTCGTGTGAATTGAGGGGAAGAAACATGACCAGGTGTGAATCAGCTATTACCTAAGACTACTAATACTGGTACGGTATTCATCAGTCTCTCTTCGCCACTCCTGGAGTCGTTTCATCAGATCCATCTCAGGGCCTTTATTGGGCTGTCACGTTGCCTCTCACATCTCTTGTCCTGCTCGTCTGGATAGGTTGGACGTGGTTGACTATGAGACGAATCGACAGATCGGCTCCACCGGCGCCAAGTAGTCACTTCCATTTTCAGAGCGCCTACCCCACCCATTCATCGCACTATGTGGATCGGACGCGGCCGCCTAGACAGAAGGAGGTGAAGTAGAATTTCTTGGCAGAGGACCTGGTTGGTGGTGCTAAGATTGCATTCCTCGGAAAGCTGGATATGCTTAGCCGTGGCTCTAATATCAAGGTGGTACAAGTCAACGGGTTCGTCCAAAGTTATGTGGTTCCCCTAATTATGTCAAAGCATTGTTGGAAGATCATGAGCGACGATAATCCGCGGATACCGCCGCTATCGAGCGCAAGAAGACGCAGGCCTTTCCCAGGCATCACGGCGAAGTGTGTACTTTGCTAAGGCTGAGCATAATGGACTTGATTGCTGCGGGGTTTTCCGAACAGGATCGTGTCACAGAACTGGGATGCCTAAGCAGCTCCATGGTTACGTGGCTAAGCGTGGCTTCCGCCCATGGCGTCGAACCATCGCGACCCATTTTCGTTTAGCGTTTCCTTGACTAGCTCCAAGCCTTCTACTTACCCCCTATTTCTTTCTTTTCCCTCGGGAAAAGCCTATAAGTGGTTTTCCTTCCTCAGTAGCTAGCTAGTCAGGTTCAATCATTTTCCTCCCACCAGTCGAGCTTCCTCACATGGACATGCACGACCACTTCTGCAACAGATTGCAAAGCTTTAGCGCAAGTTCAGCCCAGCCTCATTACCTCAGCAAGCTCAGACGTGATTCCATTGGTACGGATTTTCAATCGGTCTGCAAGCTGACTAATTACATTAACACTTTTTATTATTTTCCCTATGTTTATAGTAAAATTGCTTAACTATAACGACTTAAAATACTACTAAAGGTTAATCGATTAGAGAGATAACTTAATATTTTATAAATATTAGGTCTAAATTGGTTTATAACGGCCTAGAGATTATTTTTATTAAAAAAAATGCTATTATAATAAGTGTACATATAAGGTCTATGTTACGGTACTGGCAAACTGCCGTTAGATTGCCGCAAATTGCCATCACGTGACCAGAGGATTGTATATAACTTCAAGCGGTGCTTCCATTCTTCCCCTTTCCTTTCTCTGGCTTTAGATCCTCGTTTATAGACAATCCAATCGTACAGGCTTGCGCGACCCTCTTACCGTGCTCGTGCCTCGATTAACTAAGTCGCTAACATTATCCAAAGCTCGTCACTACTCTTTCTTCCTAAGAAGGAATTTAAATATATCTATAGACTAAGGATAGGACAAGGACACAGGAACGGACCTAAAGGATATTACCAAAACAGGATAGGACCCTAAGAATAGAATAGAACTAAAAGGATATATACAATATAACCTAAAGAACACGCACGGACCAGAACCCCTAGAAAAAAAATTAACACTAGAAATTACCTAACACCCTAACTATTATGCTAAGAAACATTGCAGCTGGCAAAGCTGCTGTAGGACCCATAAATACCTCTAATGGTAAAACAGTCGCCGTCTTAACCCCCTAGGAAGAACTTGTGGCAGCTAATGCTAAAATTAAACGGCTTTAAGAACTGCTTAAAACCAGAGACATCCCTATACCTAGTAAAGAGTTATTAAACACCTAAAGACTTGCTATAGTCCTTAAGGCCCTAACCTAATACATAGTATTAGCATCGTTGCGGTCTGCGAAGGTTGTGGACCCCTTATTACTTATAAACGGAACTAACCCTATTTTTAATAATTAGAAGCTTTAACTATAAAATAAGCTTAAAGTTAATACGGACTACTTCCCTATTACTTAAGCTAAGATGGCTTATGTCTTTAGCTACACTGGCGGGAACGTATAGATGCACCTACGCCCGTAATATGCCTAGGATTTGGTAAACCCCTTCCTCTTTAGAGAAGAGATAATTAACTACCTATCTTCTATTTATAAGGACCCCTTTAAGATATAAAACGCCCACCTTAATTATAAAGCCCTTAATATAAAAATAACGGAGACCTTTTTAGCCTTCTAAACTCGCTTTTTGTACCTAGCTAACTAAGCCTATATTCTTTATAAAGACCTAATATTAGACCTCTTTAATAAGTTTACCCTAGACCTATAACGCGTTATACTACTAGTTTTTACTACTATATAAACGCTAAAGGTACTTATAGACTACTACTTAGCTATTAATTAAGGCCTTTATTAAATTAAAGTATAAGCTAAGTGGTATAAAGCTAGAAACTCTTTAAACTAGACTATAAGTACTATAAAAACGGCCGTAGTGCCCTAGTATAATTAGTAACTCCTATAGTACTAGCTATATAGCCCGCCATTAATTTAGTAGCTAGCCGCGTAGCTAGTCTAGCTATAGGTCTAGCGCATACTTAATCTATATACAGCGACCCCTATAAATAAGCCCTTAGCAATTAAGGAGCCTACTTTTTATGCGGCTAAAAAGACTACTTTACTAAGGACTGCCTAATGAAGGTAAAAACGGACAAAGTTTTATTAATCTAAAAGGATAGTACAGAGTTAGAAAAAAAGGAACCCTAGAGAAAGACTCCTTTTTAGGGTTAAAAGGAATTAATATATTATATATTAATCTGGGTGAGCTAGTTAGTAAAAGAAGCTATACTATCCCTTATACTTTATTTTGTAATAGATATTAAGTTTTAACCTCTGCTTTAGCTAACTTTAGAGTAAATACCTTTACCTTAATAAATACCTAGTATGCTATAAAGCTGGCTGACTTTTTAAATATACCCCTTAAAGAACTGCCTAAACTAATTCTTATTCGCGGGTATAATGGACAGATAGGGCTACCTATTATAACTATTTTATAAATTTACCTTTGCGTAGATGGACAAAGGTAGTATAATATCCCCTTTCTTATTACGGACCTAGGAAGCTATAATATAATCTTAAAATATAGAACCAATGGCTTATTTGGCCTAAAACCTTACCCCTAATACCTTCTTTTATAAAGGAAATTAGTATTATAATAGAAAACCTTATGCGGCTATAGGTAGACACCGTTTACTAGGCCAATGCTATATATAGGGACTAGGCCTTTAAGAAAGATATACAGCTTAATCCGCAATAGGTCTATATACTACGCCGCCCCCAAACTACTAATATCGCGCCACTAGTACTTAAAACCTAGAAAGTTAGTAATAAGCCAGCTAGCTTAGGCCCTATATAGCTATAAAGAACAGCAAGGAATATTGGACGCTATACTAAATATATAGACTAAAAAGATAACTTATAGAAGATAGAATAGGAGCTAAGAAGGGTTATAAACCCTTAAGCGTAGAATACGGTCTACGGAACGTCTGTAAAGAAACTTATAAACCTCCTACTAGTTAATATCTACTGTATTAGCGCTATAGGATTCTACTAAAACTTAATACAGCCTAATACTGTTGCCTTTATAACTAGCTTATATAAAATTAATTGGATGGTTAAAGATAAGAAAGCCCTAGCCTGTAACTAGCTTAGTAGAAAAAGTAAGCTTATAGATAAGGAGCTAGTAGAATAGAAACTACTCCGCTAATACCAGAAATTTAAGGATGTATTCTCCAAGGTAGTATCTAATATGCTCCCGCCTTACTAACTATATAACTACAAAATTAAGATTAAGCCAGATAAAGAAAACACCCTTAGCTATAGCCCCCTCTGCTAGTAATTTACCAATAAATTATAGGCTACTAAGTAGTACCTTATTAAGCCTAGCTAGGTCTTTTTTACCGTACCTATTTTCTTTATAAAAAAGCCTAACGACGGACTCTATTTCTATATTAACTACTATAAACTAAACTATATAACCCGTAAAGACTAATATCCACTGCCCTTACTTAAGAAAACACTAGCCTATATAAGTAAGGCTAAGATTTTTATAAAGCTTAATATCCGCTAGGCCTTTTACTAAATTAGGATAAACCCCAGATCTAAGGATCTTACTATATTTTAGACCTGCTACAGATTGTATAAATATAAAGTACTACCTTTTAGACTAATTAACGGACCAGCTATATACCAGCGGTATATAAATAACGTACTCTTTAACTACCTTAATAACTTCTATATAGCATACCTAGATAATATTATAATTTACTTTAAGAAGAAACTGGAATATAAGGAATATATCTATAAAGTTCTATAACAGCTCCGCGAAGCTAGTCTCCAGGCTAATATTAGGAAGTTAGAATTTAGTATTAAGCGCACTAAGTACTTAGGGTTTATTATTAGTATAGACGGAATTAAGGCAGACCTAGAAAAAACGGCCGTAATTAATTAATAGGAACCCCTAAGAACTATAAAGGGGGTATAGTTATTTTTAGGTTTCTGTAACTTCTACTAACGCTTTATTAAAGACTATAGTAAGATTACTTAGCCTTTTAACCATCTTACTAGAAAGAACTAACCTTTTTATTTTAATGCTGTATATAAAAAGGCCTTTAACAAACTTAAAAAGCGGCTAGTCTCTACTCCGCTACTAGCCCATTTCCACCTAGAACAGCCCTTAATATTAGAAACGGATGCTTTAGATAGTGTAATAGCTCTTCTTTATTCCTAGAAACAGCTAGATAGAGAATAATACTTTATTATATACTATTTAAAGACTATAATAGATGCTAAGCTAAATTACCATATCTATAACAAAGAGATACTGGCTATTATTTTTAGCCTTTATGTTACGGACGCTTTAAGTACAATGTTACGACTACTAGGAGAGGAGTTGGAAGAAGCTAGTTGGTTAATATAGGCACGGTCTAGGATGGAGCCGGTAGAACCATGTGACGAGGAATAGTAAGCGAGTTATATAACATGCTACGTATTAAACGCGAGAAACGAGAGGAACTTACGTACCTTATATATAACACGTATATTACGTATAAGGAGGTTTCCTAGGAGTACAGTTGTGTATTTAAAGGACCATAATCCCTACTCTAGATAGTTCTTTCCTTATAGTGATTCTTAGAATATAATTAGAGTTAATCTATTAGGCAACCACTCCACTAGTTGTTATTACGTTGTTAACTTTAATTTATATTACTTATACACCTAGCCCATTAACGAGCTTATTGTAGTACCTGCTATAATGTTCCGTTACACAATTACTACCTAGTTACGGTATTAAATATAGAAAGTCAAACAATATGCCACTAAAAGTAGCCACTATAACGCCATTGACGGCGGCAACTACTTTAAGGTTAGGAGGTGACACTAGTATAGCAGATACTAACTCACAACAACCTATGACGGTTGGATAACTATAAGAGATAGTTAATTAGTTAATAGAGAATAATATAACACTTAAATTAAGGATTAACGGGATAAGGGCAGTAAAGATTAAGTTACCTTTAATTAAGAGATTTTTAGGAGAAAGGTTAAAGCTTAAAGGATTTCTTATATAGATATACTTTAAAGTTACGTAAAAAGGAGCGAAACTACTAATATTTATAGATTAAATAGTGTATGCAGGACTATTCCTATTAGAAAGAGCACTTAAGTGGTTTAAGCCTTACTTTATAGAAATATAGGCAAATGGAATAACAACTACTAATTAGGAGGTGCGGTTTATATTTTTAAGTTAGGAAGGGTTTACGGAGCGACTTATATAAATATTCGGAGATCTAGAGGCAGTAACTACAGCGGAAAGAAAACTCTAAGATATTACGAAACGAACCTTAGTAATTAAGTACATAATATAGTTCCAAATATTAGCTATATAAGTTAAGTGGAATAATAAGGCGCTTATAGTACAGTATAAATAGGGACTTAAGGCTAAAGTCTAGGACGTAATTATTCTAATAGAAGATGCGGATATCCTAAGGGATTTAATAGATTAAGCGATAAAGATTAATAATAGGATCTACTAAAGGGAACAGGCTAAGAAGGGTTAGGATAGAGTTCTATAGTTGTATAAGATATAAAGTACGTAACGACCAAAGCTAAGTTAGAAATTATGGTATAGCGCAGAGCTAATAGACCTAAGTAGTACTAAAGAAGCCCATAAGAGATAAAGTAAGAAACCGTAAAAACCTAGAGGTTAAGGATTTAGTAATTATAGGACTAAGGAGTAAAGGCTAAACTAGGGATCTTAGCAGCAGAAGATGTTTAGGCGGACTCTATAGCAAAGTTAATAGTTTAAAGACAGAGCTTATATAAATTGCGGGAAATAAGGTTATTTTATAAGGGATTATAAAGATGGTTAGAGTTACTATATAATAAAGGGAACTAGACTAATAGTAGAAGGCATATATATATAGAGGGATGATAGTATACTGTGAGGAATAAAAGAGTGTTTAATTAGAAGTTTCGCGTTTTATTATAATAACGCATGCCGAATTTATAAAGACGCTAAGTATGGCGTAAGCTATTAGCTATAGGAGCTAAAACCTATAGAGTATAGAGGAACTAACGAACTATTGCGTAGACCGGATATTAAAGACAACAAGTTCAATATAGGTGAAATATTTATAGACAATAAGGCAATAAAGGCAGCTTACTAGGAGCGTGTAAACCTTAAAGAAGTTATAATAAAAGATAAGACTGAGACCGCTATAGAGCAAGGTTTAGTAACGGGTATTATAATACCGTTGGATACGGCATCTATCGCTTTATAAGACGGCAGGAAGAGTATCTTATAGAGATTAAGTAAGTAAATAATTGCTAGTGCTAATTTACTACTTAATAAAGGTAAAAGGCCAAAAGCCTAAGATTCTTAAGACGAGATAAGGCGAACCTAAGGACCTATAACGGATAAAAACCGATAGAGCAGGGCAGTAGCTTAGTTTAAAGATATACGAATAAGCGAGGGATAAGAGTTCCTAACGGCATAAAATTCTTAAGATGAGATAAGTGAGATTTAAGACTCTTAAAATAAGATAAGAACACCACGGACGCCTAATTAGACTAAGGCGGGAGCTAAGCTTAAGTTAGAAGCAAGCTTAGGATTAAGAATCCTATAGGACTAAGATTTTAGTACACGAATAAGGACTATTAATAAGATTAAGAAGTAAGAAGACTTTAAGGATCCACTTGTAAGACGCGACAAAAAAGAAACCATAGTAGAATTTAGAGTAAGAATTACTACATAGCAAGAACAGAAACTAGATAAGAGATCTAGCATATTAGGACGTATAAGGGACAGAGTACCTATATAAAGAATTACTAATAGGCCTAGAACAGGCACACTAAGAGCTAAGTGGCTTATTAAACTAGAACAAGAAGAGGATCTAGGGATCCCAACTAGGTTTAAAGAACGACATATAAAGGGCTGTTATAACATAGTAATAAGAAGATATTTCCTTACGGACGAGCCGTATATACTTAAAGGGTTATATTAAAAGTGGTATAGACAACGATACAATAATAAGTGGGAAGATTTCTATATGTGGTTGGATAAAAAAGTTATCTAAGACCACCCGATTATAGAAAAGGCCATAATATATATTAAAGGAGCCTTAATTATGATGTTAAAAAATTTAGAAGAGCAATTAGAGGACTAGAGAAGCGAAAGGCGAATTTTAGTACCTGCGAATAAAGTTATAACGCTTAGATTAATATAAGAAAGGTTTAAACTCTAGGATAAAGACAAGCTAAGAGTTAACCTAAGACACTAAGTATATTATATACTATCCTGGATAGTATACGTAGATAATGCGTGTAATATATACAGAGGACCTAAGGATAAGAACCGGAAGTATCTAATAAGAATATATTAGATAACGGACGAGGCGAAATATTAAAATGTTAAGTATATATATGGTTAGTATCTAGTAGAAGTTTAAGAATAAGGGGACTTAATACTTTAACCAGGAAGATTCCTTACGGAAGAATACCTAGATGGATAATAATAGTGGGAATATCTAGAAAATACCTATCTATAGTATATTAAGGATAAAAAGCGAACTAAGTATTAGCTTAAGTTGGACTAAGTACAAACAGGATTAAGTAGCTAATAATTGGGAAAAGTAGAGGCCTATAGGACCAGAGGGAACTAGTAGTAGAGCCTTAGACCCTTAAAGGAATTTAAGGACAATACCTAAATTTATAAGTTAAATGGTAAGATTAATAGTTCAAGGCATTAATAGATAGTGGAATAATAAGAAATTATATCTCGCTAATAGTAGTTAAAAGAATAGGGTTACTATACAGGAAAAAGGAGTACCCTTACCTATTAGTAATAATTTTAGGAGATCCGATAGCCTATAAAGAAGGCATTATTAATCTTAAAATAGGACCTATTTAGTTAACCATTAAGGGAAGACAAATCGAGATGTTTTTTAATATATTACTATTAGGGAATAATAAGGCAGTATTAGGAATGCTTTAGTTATAGAAATATAATCTAAAGATCGATTAGATTATAGGTCAGGTTAATATCCAGGATACTTAATAACGCAAGATGCAATAATAAGCTAAGTTAGTATAGTATTAAGTAGGAGCAACCTACAAAGAAATAGAAAAAGGGCTAAGCTATATACTAAAGAGATACCATAAGTATGGCAAAAAACTATAGTCACCGGAAAGTAAAAAGCTATTAGATTATATAGTATAGGACTATAAAATAGAGTTAGAACTAGGAATAAGTCTAAGGTTCTTTTTAACCTATAAGCTTACCGAAGAAGAAGGTAGAGCATTAAAAGAGTTTATTTAAGAAAACTTATAAAAGGGATATATTAGACTATCGCAGTTATTAGCGGGTTATCTAGTACTGTTTATACTAAAGAAAAATAGTAAACTAAGGCTGTGTATTAACTATAGATAGTTAAATAGCATTACTAGAAAGGATAGGTATCCTTTACCCTTAATTAGCAAAATCTAAGATAGGATAGGTAATACGCAAATCTTTATAAAGATAGATCTAAGATGGGCGTACTATTAGATTAGGATTAAGGAAGGCAACGAATAAAAGGCAGCCTTTAGGTTAAAGGAAGGACTATATAAACCATTAGTTATATAATTCGGGCTTATAAACGTACTAGCAACGTTCTAGAAGCGTATTAATAATATTATTATCTACTTAATAACTAAGGAAGAATATGGAGAGCACGTTAAATGGGTTTTAAAGAGACTATAGGAAGAACAGATACTAGTAGCAATTAAGAAATACGAGTTCTTTACTAGAAAGACCAATTTCGTTAGATTTATTATTAAACTAGGCCAACTTAGTATAGATCTAAAGAAGATTAAGGCTATAGTAAATTGGCAAAAACTAGAGAATGTTATATAGTTAAGATTATTCTTAGGGTTTTATAATTACTATAGAAGGTTTATAGCGCAATGGTTAAAGGATATTAAACTATTTACGCGGTTAATAAAGAAAGAAGAACTATAGGCATAGGGAAAGGAACAATAAGAACTATTTAAGGAAGTTAAAAGGTTGTTTACCCAGGAGCTAGTTCTTAAGATCTATTAACTAGGACTAGAAACGGTTATAGAAACAGATATATTAGACTTTGCACTAGGGGTATACTTTATATAAAAGCATTTAGATAGATGGCACCTAGTAGTATACTATAGTTAGAAGATAACACCACTAGAACTAAACTATAACATCTATAATAAAGAGTTATTAGGTATAGTTATAGCATTAAAGGAATAGAAAGCGTTCTTACAAGGTATAGAGAAACTATTTATAGTTAAGACGGATTATAAGAACCTAATAGGATTCCTAATAATAAAGGAACTTAACTAAAGATAGGTTAGATAGGTAGAGATGCTTATAGAATACTATTTTAAGATTTAGTATACTAAGGGTATAGATAACACACAAGCTAATGCGTTAAGTTAAAAGGCTAAACTACAAAATAATAAGAAGCCATTAGGGGCTTTACTGCGAAAAGACACAGATGGGTTAATTAGATATAATTATCCGAAAATTATAGCAACTTAAGAAGATAAGTTAGAAAGAATCTATAAGATATTAGAAAGCTTTTAGGCATAAAGGATCTTTAAGGCATAACTAGAGAAACAGTTAGAATATCTAGGAGAAGAAATACTATATAAGCACAGAGAGGCAAGGTATATCCTAAGAAGTATAGCAGAGTATTTTATAGAAGATTTCTATAAAGGACTAATTTAAGGATATAATAGAGCTACGGGCTTAGTGTTAAGACTCTAAAAGGAGTATATTATTAATGGAATCTAGAACCTAGTACAAAAGGTTATAAGAAAATATTTAAATTACTAAAGAAATAAACTAATGAGGTATAAGCTATACGGAGGGCTATAACCTATTAAAATACCAGAGAGATTATGGGAGGTCATATTATAGGACTTTATTATTAAGTTACTAAAGTTAAGAAACCCTATTATAGGACAAGATTATAATATAATCTTAGTAATAGTAGATAAGCTTATAAAGTAGGGATACTTTATAGCCTATACGGAAGAAATCTCAGTAGAAGATGTCGCTAGAATCTATATTAAAGAAGTGTTTGTAAAACATGGAGTACTAAATAAAATTATATTGGATAGAGATCTAAAATTCGTAGTAGTATTCTAGGAGGTATTCTTAGTAGAATAAGGGGTTTAAGCAGTAACCTTTACCGCATATTATCCGCAGACAGACGGTTAAATAGAAAGATTAAATTAGACACTAGAGCAGTATCTAAGACACTATATTAATTACGCATAGAATAATTGGGCATTATTGTTACTAGTTATATAGTTTGCATATAATATAACACTATAGAAAGGAATAGGCACTTTACTATTTAAGGCGAATTATGGATATAAGCTAAGAACATTATTATTACCACGTTAAGTAAAGAAGACTAGTAGCATAGCTAAGTAAAGAATGGAGACATTAATAAATCTTTATAAAAACCTTATAGAAACAGCTAAGGTAGTATAGTAGAGAATAAAGAAATACTATAATGCTAAGAGATCTAAGGGACCAGATCTTAAGGAGGGAGATAAAGTATGGCTACTATACAAAAATTTCAAAAGTTAATGACTAAGTAAGAAGTTAGACTACGTTAGACTAGGACCTTTTAAAATTATATAAAGAATTTCACCGGTTACATTTAAATTAAACCTACTAGCTAAGATAAAGATCTACCCAGTATAGTATATTGCAATGCTAGAGCCAGTATATAGGAATATTAAGCCACTAGTTTATAAAGCAGACACGTATAGAGGGTAAGAGGAAGACAAATAGCAAGTTTTAAAGATTATTAATTATAAGGACATTAACGACGAAATATAGTATAAGGTAAAGTAGATAGGCTATAATAAGACTACCTAGGAGCCACTAGAAAATCTAAAGAATGCTATAGGAAAGGTATAGGAGTATCGGAAGAAAATAAGTTAGGTAATATTAATAAGAAAGGATCGCTAAAGAATAAGTTATCTAAGGGGGACCTAGGAAGAGCAACTGCCGAACTACTTGGAGTTATTCCCTTTATAGGAAGAGAGTCGGTTTTCTTATTACTAAGTTCCTGTAGACCTTATTTTATAAGTTTCCACTTCTTAGAATAGACCTTCTTACGCACTTTCTTAAGACGGAGCAGCTAAGTAGACTCCGCGATGCGAGTATCTAGGGCCTTTTATTCTGCGTCTTAAGAACACTTAAGCTTAACTAGGGCCTACGCTAGGTTACTATTAAGCTTTATAGCAATAGATTAAATATAAAACCCTATAATAAATTACTTAGGGAACTTAATAACTATTAAGAGTTATAGAATGCGTATATTTAGCGTTAGAAGTAGAATAAACGTTATAAGAGGAACGAACGTTTACTTTAGTGCACTCCAAATATAAAGAGGGTTGCTAGGATAAAGGACTTGCCAATATAATATAAACTAACCCCTCTTTTGCACAACGAGAATACAGAGACGGTATAATTTTACTAAGTAATAATATACCAGTAATAGTGCGGGTATAATATTACGCGTATAAAAAAGAGGATGCTTTAGGTATAATAAGTAATAATATTAACCAAATTAATTAGACAGATATTATACCTTTAGTAAACAACTTAGAGATATTAGGAATCTTTAAGAACGAAGATAAAGAGGAGGGAGATGGTATTACGGACGCTTTAAGTACAATATTATAACTACTAGGAGAGGAGTTAAAAGAAGCTAGTTAGTTAATATAGGCATAGTCTAGGATAGAGCCGGTAGAACCATATAACGAGGAATAGTAAGTAAGTTATATAATATGCTACGTATTAAACGCAAGGAATAAAAGGAACTTATATACCTTATATATAACACGTATATTACATATAAGGAGATTTCCTAGGAGTACGGTTATATATTTAAAGGACCATAGTCCCTACTTTAGATAGTTCTTTCCTTATAGTAATTTTTAGAATATAATTGGAGTTAATCTATTGGGCAACCACTCCACCAGTTATTATTACGTTGTTAACTTTAATTTACATTACCTACACACCTAGCCTATTAACGAGCCCATTGTAGTACCTGCTACAAGGTTCCGTTACACTTTAGCACTAGCGTATATAGCTAGAGGGGACCCCTAAACCTATTTAGGTAGTTTTAGATTATAAGGCCTTAGAATACTTTATAATAACTAAAGCCCTTACAGCCTAGTAGGCACGCTAGGCGGATATTCTATCCTAGTTTAACTTCCTAATTATATATAGGCCAGGCGTAACTAACTATATAAATGCCCTTATAAGGCGTAAACAAGACCTAGATAACTAGATAGCCGTAAAGATTATATTACGGACCTAGATACTACTATAACTAGAGCACCTTAACCCCTAAATATAGGTAGAACTAAATATAGACCCCGTAAAGGCCAAGATATACCCTATTAATACTATAAAACTTAACCTTATTAATAAGCTACTGCAAGCGAATTATACGGCCCCTTTATTATAAGAGTACCGTAAAAAGGTAATGGGAAATATTAGCCTATAGTCCCTTAAAAATAGACTACTAAAGTATAAGGAATGGCTAGTAGTAGCTAAGAAACAGAACTTATGGACTTGGCTTATTGCTAAAGCGTATACTTAGATCTCTATGGCTTACTCCAGAAAAAATAAAACCTGTAAGATTATGTAACGTTTCCCGCCCCAACGTCGCCATTCGGCCAAAAAGACACGGAGTGCTTGCGATATTATTCGCAAGCGCGGCGGGATCTAATATATGTACTCTTGCAGATTATTAGCGACCGTTATTACTGGCCGAAAATAGTTATAGATATTAATTGCTATGTACAAAACTGTAATAACTGCTATAGGTCTACAATTCTATAAAATAAAACCTTAGGACTATTAAAACCACTCCTAATACTAGAGCGCCCCTAGCAATATATCTCTATAGATTTTTATAAGCTACCTATAGACCGTAACGGATACAATATAGCTATAGTTATAGTTAGCCGCTTTAGTAAGCGCCTGTTTTTAATCCCTTATTATAAAAATATTAATGCTAAAGAGGCGGCCTAACTATATATCTACTATATCTACCAAATATACGGACCGCTAAACACTATTATATCCGATTATAGGCTATAGTTTATATCGGCCTTCTAAAACGAGTTTACCTAAATCTTAGGCATTAGGCTAAAGCTCTCTATAGTATACTACCCCTAGACGGATAGCTAGACGGAGATTATAAATTAGTATTTAAACTAGAGACTTTAACCCTTTATTAACTACTTTTAGGATAATTAGGCCGAACTACTACCTCTAATAAACTACGCCTAGGCTACCCTACCCCACAACTTTATAGCATTTGCACCTATCTAGCTAGAAATAGGGTACTTACCCCGTATAAGCTTTAACTAGAAAAAAACAGAAGGGCTATAGACTATATATTAAAAAAACTATTTTATAAGGAAGCCTAGCATTACGCTAAACGCTTAGAAGAAGCCTAAAAGGTAGCCCGTATAAACCTAAAAAAAGGCCTAGAAATTAATAAAATAGTAGGCAAATAAGTATAGGCGCAAGCCCAACTTTACCGTAGGTGATATAGTCTGGGTTATAATAAAGAACTAGAAGATAGAACGGCCTAGCTATAAGCTAGACTACTAGATAGCAGGACTATATAAGGTCCTTAAGAAGATAGGAAACTTATATAAATTAAAGCTCCTGGATTTAATTAAGGTCTACCCTATTTTCTTACTAGATAAGCTACAGAAAGCTATAAACAACCTATTACCTAGACGAAAGAATAAACCGGCCCTGCCGATTTAAGTTAATGGCGACAATAAATAGAAAATTAAAGAAATACTAGCCTATAAACTCGTAAGAGGAATACTAAAGTACCGCGTAAGTTAGAAAGGATATAATCCGGACCCTACCTAGTACCCTACATAGAATTTTATAGGTAGTCCCTATAAGTTATAAAGGTTTTATAGCTGTTACCCTAATAAACCTAGGCCGCCAAAGTACTTAGATAAGTGGATAGAGTGCTAATATAATAAAGATAATAAATTACCAGAAGAGTATAAAGATAAAAATGCCCTATAGGTGTAATACGGACATATAAAGCCTAAGGGCAGGCTTTTTCAAAGGGGGGGGGGGGTAATATTACGGTACTGGTAAACTACCGTTAGATTGCCGTAGATTGATATTACGTAACTAGAGGATTGTATATAACTTTAAGCGGTGCTTCTGTTCTCCCCCTTTTCTTTCTTTAGCTTTAGATCCTCGTTTATAGACAATTTAATTATATAGGCTTGCGCGACCCTCTTACTATGCTCGTGCCTTAATTGACTAAGTCGCTAATAGTCTAAAAGTTTATTATTAATAGATCTAGATCTTATAATTATTTTAAGTCTATATATAGCCCTAGACCTTATATAAGTGGTTTTAAATTTTTTATTAAAGATTATATATAGCTACTATATAAATTAGAACGCTCTATTTAATAAATTATTATCTATTTAGTAGCACTTTATACTAGATATTATAGAGCTAGTTCTATAAATTAATTTAATAGTGTTTTTAAGATAAGAGCTATTTTAGGGGTATAGATTAATTTTATTAAAAAAGGTAACTACTTTATATATAAATTTAGATAATATATAAGGGATATTATTACGGTCACTTTGGGTTGCCCTTAGGACAACCTACGGACACCCCTTAGATGGTCATCGGTTACGTGCCAGAGGCACATGCCTATAGTATATAGTCTCTCCAATTCTAGAGGCCTTACCTTCTTAAGGATTTGTCTTCTCTACAATCTATCCTATTTCTATAATCGTGCCTTATAGCTCCCTATCTACTAAGTCCCTTTATATTTAAATCCTTTATACTCCTTTTTAAAAGGGCAGCTAGCTTTAAGGACTAAATTATTTGTTTATATCTTTTATTTATATCTACTATTTCTCCCTTAAAACCTCGCAACAACCTAAATAGAAACTCTATAGAAACCCTATAGAAACCCTATAGAAAGCCATTACTTTAAGGCAGGAAGGTCCCTCTAATAGTAAGAGATTGCGATAATATAAACCTTTAGGTAAGATGGCCGAATAAGCCCTAATACCTAAATGCACTAGAAGCTTAAAGACTTTTATATACCTGTAGTTACTAGCAACGCTAAGGAAAATATAAATACCCTCTATAACGGCTATAATACTGCTAAAAAGTAGCCAAAAACCCTTTAGCCCTACTTAGGCTAATTATTACGGACCTTATATTAACAGTAGTATAACTACTAAAAAGAGACATAGGCAGACTAGTAGTAGAAGCGCAAGAGATACTAAAACTAGTCGAACCATAGGATAAGGGGTAGCTAAGTTATATAGTATATTACGTTACTAGTTTAGAACGTAGGAACGTAGGAACGTAGGAACGTAGGAACGTAGGAACGTAGGAATGTAGGAACGTGGGTAATATACTAACATACTTAACATATTTTATAGGAGTTAGGATATATATTTAAGGACATAATCCCTACCTAGATAGTTCTCTTTTCTTATAGTAAATTTTAGAATATAACTAGAGTTAATCTATTAGGCAACCACTCCACTAGTTATTATTCGGCGCAAAAATGGATTTCTTTTTCCTTTTTAGGACTAGTGGATACTCCTATAAAGTCGCTAAGTTATAGGGGCTCTATTACCTAAGTAACAAGATTTTAGGCGGTCTATATTCCTAAGACCCGCTAAAGGCCCCTAAAGAGGCCTAAAACCTTAGTAACCTTATAGGCACTTTATAGGGGGAAATCTACTCCTTCCTCCGTATAAAGGGAGGGCGGCTAACCCGCACTAGCTATACCCTTCTGGATATAAAAGATCTGCAAAGGCTTATTAGGGCGGGTAGTATAATTAGCGGTATTTATAGAGGTGATTAAAGCGTAAAATACTTTAAGCTCGCCCCCATTAGTAGGGAGGGTTGCTAAGCCGTACTAACTAAACCCTTATAAGAATCCTACAAAAGTTTAAGGGAAGTAATACTTTTAAAAGAGGAGGATATTTATCTTGGACATTCTTTTAATCAAAGCCTAGTCTTTTATTTAGCTAGTCCCCGCTATAAGGCGGCCCCTATAGCCCACTAAACAAAGCCCCAAAGCCCTAATAGCTACTTTAACCCCTAAACGCGTATTAGCAATACCACCTCTAGACCCGCCAGTAGCTCTACTAAAAGGACGTCCAAAGAAACTAGGCGTGAAGGTGGAAAAGGCTTAGCAGTCGCTAAGGATATAAGCCTAAAGATTAGTATAGTTTAAATAGTAGACAACCGCACTATAAACTAAACTATAAGCTATATAGTATATACTACCTCTATTCCCTATAGTAAGAGTCTCTATCTTACCTAAATATAAAGGAGGAGGTATTAATTATAATAATTTTTATTAACTTATTAAAAGCCTTAAAGAAACTATAGTATAGTAAAGTAATATTATTATAAACTAGAATAGAATTATTAAAAGTATTAGAAATAACCTAGTAGATATTAAATTAAAATAGCGTAGCCTTAAAAAGTAAAATATTAAACTTTAAAAGGCTATCTAGTCCTTACAAGCGTAACTAAATACTTCCTTAGCTCTAATATTATGGGCGTTAGTAGCGGCTAGTAGAGGTATAGTAGGGGTAGAGATAACTCTGCAATAAATAATAAACGTTAAAAATGTTAAGGAATCTAATTAGTAGCTAATAATAGACGTTAGCTAAGCGGGTAAGGTAATAAAGAAGGTAGCTACTACTAAAGTAGCAAGGCAAACTATTATATAAGGTATAAAGGATATTAATAGGCTTATAGGAGCTATACTTAAGGATTTCTATATATAGCGAATAAGCAATAGCGCAAGCATTATTAGATTCTTGGTAGAAAAAGAGAAAGAAGCTATATTTAGGTAGACGACTACTTAATAGCTTAAACCGTATATTCTTAGGGCAAGGCTTATTAGACCTAAATAGTATATAGTTAAGGCGGACTAGGTTAAAGTACTATTAGCGATAAATATTAACAGTGGAAAAGTAAGTAAGTTAGCTATAAAGCGCTTTAAGGTAAAGAATAGTATAGAGGTATATATAATAAGATAACTTAAATAACTAAGGCCGCGCGGCTAGTACGCGTTAGTAATTATTAAAGTAGCAATAAAAAAGAATATAGAGAAGCTGCTTATATTAAACAATATATCCTTTAGGGGAAGTATAATTATTATATTACTATTTAAGGAGCGACGTACCCCTATAGCATATTATAAATATAAAAGGTTTAAATATAGGGCTAAAACCTATATATAACCTAATATGTGCGAAATATATAGGTAGGAAGGCCATCTTTAATATAAGGCGGTTAATCTATACTGCGTAAACTACTAGGGTCCTTACTAAGCTTTATACTATAAATACCTAGCATATAGAAAAGAGATAGATAGGATTCTTATATAATAGCGCTATAAATAGAGAACTTTAAATCCTTTAGGCGAATATAAAGAAGTATAGGGAAGCGTAGTATACGCTATATAATAATAAAGCGCTAAAGGACCTCCACTTTACTCTAGGTTAGAAACCTTACTACTTTCTCTTAAATAGGGAAGTGGTGCTAGCTGGCTTAAATCCCTAGTAGATAAGGTTTATCCTAATAGGTAAGAGGCAGTGGTATTCCCTAGTTAGATTATATATCTAGGCATTTAAAGAGCTAGTAGCTATATAGCGGTAGGTAAATTTAGCAGATATTACGGCGGTAGTAGCGTACGTTAGCTAAATAAACTTATAATTATGTTGGTATATATCCTAGATAGATATTTAAGGAGAACTAAGAAAGAGAATCTAGAGGAGCTCTCTAGTAGGCTAGAGATAATTAATTATTATATCTAAGGTAAACTATTGTATAACCTATATACTAAGGTAGTAATTATAGGCAACTTTAATCGGCATAATCCGCTATAGAAAGAAAGTTATATTAGTACTATATTAACGCAGAAAGAAAGCGCGCTAATTATTAACTTTATAGCGGACTAGTTACTCTAAAGCCTACTTTTAGTAGAAGTACTTATATTTAAAAGCGATATGGGGCGAATATTAATAATTAACCTTATACTTATAACCCTAGACCTAGTAAGTAAACTAATAAAGTATACTATCTAGGAGTATAAGTACGGGTTAGACTATAAAGCTATCTATGCTAGCTTTTAGGTTAATATAGATACATAAAAAAGCTAGGAGAGGGTATTTATTAAAAATATAAACTAGGATAAGATTTAAGAAGATATAAAGTAATAGAAAGAAATGGGATTCCCTATAGAAGATATAGACGAAATAGTTAACTGCCTTAATAGGTAGGTTAATAAAGCATTTAAAGCACATTGCTAGCAGGCTAAACTATTACTATATATAAAAAGATGGTAGAACGAAGACCTTATAACGCTAAGGAAGTTATATATATACTAGAGGAACAGAAATAATGTAATATAAAAGCAAAGAAGGGAAGACCCTAAGCTATATAATATTATAGTAAAAGCGAAGAAGCTCTTTTATAGGACTATTTGGCGATATAGAAAGCTCTATTAAAATTAATTCCTTAGTAATAGTAACAATATATAAAAAGCGTTAAAATACCTTAATCCGTAGGCTATATTTATATTCGCTAGAATACTACTAATTAAAAAAGCTAGGGGATAGGGAGAGGTTGCTATAGAGAACTATAATATTATAAGAGAACTACTCTAGGTATTCTTTCCGGTCCTACTGTAGTATAAATAAAAAAAGGAAGCTATAACTAGCTATAACTAATTACTATAGAAGCCTATTACTAAATATAAGATTAAGGCAGCTATATTTAGGCTAGCCTAAATAAGGCTTCTAAAAGGGACGGCCTACTAGCTAAGGTATAGTAAAAGCTATAGCCTATACTAAGCGGTAAGGTTACTACCCTCTTTATTAAATTACTTAAGATAGGAAAAGTATTATAGAAATAGAAGGTAGTAAAGATTATACCGCTATAAAAGCTAAAGTAGGGGGACTATACGGTAGCAAACAACTATAGGCTAATCTCCCTCCTTTTAATACTAGGAAAAGCACTTAAATTGCTAGTAATAGAGAGGATAGTATACCTAGTAGAGGAATATAGCCTACTACCTAAGACATACTTTAGAGCTAGAAAGTAAAGGTTAACGATATATACGCTATTATATCTCTATAAGGACGTATTTAAAGTATAAAAAGAAAAAAAGACGCTATCTCTAGTATTATTTAATATTAAGGGTGTATATAATAATATAGCTATAGAGCCGGAAATTAGGAGATTATAGTAGCGATAAATATCTTAGACGATTATATAATGGGTATAAAACTTTTATATAAACTATTAAGCCTATATCCTAGTTAATAGATATATATTAGAGGTATAGACGCTCCTATAGGCGGGTCTTCTATAAGGATTAGCACTAGCCCTAATACTCTTTCTATTCTTTAACGCGGATCTTATATAAAGCGCACCTAGAAATAGTAGCTCTATAGCCTTTATTAATAACTACTTAGTATAGGTTATAGGCCCTATAGTAGAGGAAAATACGCAAAGCGTTTAGAGTAAAATTATACCGATGCTTAAGAAATAGGAGAGGACTAGTAGAGCTTAATTTAAAGCGAAGAAAACGTTATTTATCTACCTTACTAGATATAAAGAAGTGGGTAGGAATACTATTACGCCGCTCTAATTTAAAGGAAAAGGAATCCCCCTAATATAGGAAGTTAAAATCCTTAGGGTAATTCTTAATAAGGAGCTAAGGTTTAAGGTATATCTAATAAATAAGGCAGGTAAAGCTACTAAGGTAGCGCTAGCGTTGCGCAGATTAAAGGGACTATAGTTTAAAAGAGTTAAGCAGCTAGCTAAGAGCTCGGTCCTACTAGTAGTAGACTATACGTCGCTAATATAGTACCCGCTTATAATATAAAAGTTAATATAGCTTCTTTAGTAAGTGCAGAAAATTATAGTATAAGCTATTATTAGGGGGTTCTATACTGTCTATTACGGACGCTTTAAGTATAATATTACGACTACTTAGAGAAGAGTCGGAAGAAGCTAGTTAGTTAATAAGAGCACGGTCTAGGATGGAGCCGGTAGAACTATATAACGAGGAATAGTAGTATAAGTTATATAATGTGATCTATATAATCTATAAGATCTATATAATCTGCAATAGAGTAAATAGAGCACATATATATTACGTATAAGAAGGATTTTATAGGAGTACGG
>Ga0307515_10003615_pt1 | contig 32483 bp, 17 predicted proteins | sample 17_EM_MG_FD_194513 | JGI IMG/M metagenome (GOLD analysis project Ga0307515, IMG submission 194513) | Populus trichocarpa ectomycorrhiza microbial communities from riparian zone in the Pacific Northwest, United States - 17_EM | ecosystem: Host-associated > Plants > Roots > Unclassified | place... | reverse complement strand
ATTCTTTTGATTGTTACTTATTTTATTTGAAATAATTTATGAAATGTTAATTATTATTATTTTAATTTCTTCATCTTTCAATTTTTTTATTTTTTAGATTTGATCTCTATTATTTTTATTATTATTTATTTTATTTGAGATAATTTATGAAATTATATTTTTTTTCAATTTCATTCCCATTTAACTTTTTAATTTGTAAGATTTGTTCCTCATTATTTTAATAAACTTGAAAAAAAAATTAATAAGTTATTTTCCAGGTCATTTTTCATGACATAACCAAACACTGGAAAGTGTTTTCCAACTTATTTTTCATTACACTACCAAACATCAAAAAATAATTCATTTTCCCAGAATTTACTTTCCCAGAATTCACTTTCCAGCAAACAAACAGGGCCTTAGTTTTTAACCTAAAATCGATCTGCTTTCGTGCTTAGCAATACAAAAAAGGCATTTGTTAATATTATAAAAAATATATATAATAATCTTATATGAAAACAAATTTAAATTTAATCGTTATTTAATGGAATAATATTCTAAATATAATCATAACTATTCTATTTTAAAGAATTTTAATCATTTTTTGAAAAAAATAAAGAGGATCTTCTAAGAAGAGTCCATGTACTTGGCTTTGATGAGTTAAGGGTGTATTTGAGAACACGGTTCAAACCGTGTTTTTTAAAAATTTAAAATTTTTTTGTTAATTTTTTTAATATTTTTAAATTGTTTTGATGTATTGATGTCAAAAATGATTTTTTAAAAATAAAAAAATATTTTTTGATGTATTTTTGAGCGAAAAATACTTTGAATCATAACTGCTACCACATTTTCAAATACACCCTAACTCCTAGCTTAAAAAGGAGAAAGTGAAACGCATATGGGCTTGCAAGGCCAAGCTAGTATGTTTGGCCTTCTTTTATTTTTATTATTCTTTATGTTAAATTAGGCAAGATGAGATTAGGCGGACCAAGTATTGTTTGCCTAATTTTTTTTTAAAAAAAATTGATGACGTGTCATTCGCTAATCTAGATTTTAGCCACCAAAAAATTAATGACCGACTTTTAAGATCCAAAAAAACTAATTTTCAACTCTTTTTGCACTTGAAAACACATAAAAAAACACCCTAAAACCTCAAAAAACTCATTTGAAACCTTAAATAGCCCTTTAATCCATTAAAAAAAAAAAACCTTAACCCAAATCTAACAAATTTTTAAAACTCAGTCTATTTATTATGGCAAGATGAAGGGTCAAAAAATCTAAATGATATTTCTTTTGTCAAATGGAACTTATTGACACTAAAATTATATATTTTGCTGTCGAAAAGTGGCAAACCAATGATTTTCCCTCTCTTTTCCCATTTTCCAATGATTTCTATCTCTTCTCTCAAACTAAAAAGACTACAAAATGAACAAAATAAGGTTTTGGATTTGAATTGAAATTCCAAAAAAATAAAAGGATGAAAAATTTTAAAAAAAAAACACAAAATTCTTGAGACCAAAATTACAAGGCATGCCACATGAACAGTATAAAAGAAAATAGAAAGAAAGTTGCCTTTTATTTTAGTGTCATATTTGGTCCTTGGAATTTCAATTATTTTTAAAAATAAAATTGAATTCTATTATACCAAATATAACATCAATTTAGTGTCAATATTTTTTAGACCGCAAGAACCCCATAACAAGTTAATTGAAACAAATTATTAGCTTCAAATCCCATTTAACACAATGTGTAAGGATAAAATTGGGAAAAAAAATCAGTGATCAAAACATATAATGCTTTCGCAATGAAAAAAAAAAAGAGAAGAAACAATGTTTCCTTTATTGGTACATAGTGTTTTCGAGACATTTTCTTTTGCAATTTCACTCTTAATCAATAAAATGTGAACATTAAAAAAAAACTAAGTAGTGTTGTTTTTTTACTACTGGAAATGCATAATTCACTCTCTCACAAATTATCGTGGATTAGAATAGTGCATTTTGTCTAAATCTTTAATTTGGTCCTTCAACTTTTTGTTTTGCACAATTGAGTTTTTTAGTCCAAATTAACACTCAATTGCATATTATTTTTGAAGAGAGAATTGGGTTGAAAGATAGAGGATCAAACTAAAAAGGGAGCGTAAAATAGATGATGACTTTAAATTTCATACGAAAAGTTTATTTTGGTTCCCTATCTTTTTTATTTTATAAGTAATCGGTCCTTTTAGTTGTCAAAAATTTAGTTTTGGTACCAAAGTCCATTTCCCTAATTTTCAGTCCTATTTTATGAGAGGAAAAAGTGAGGACCGTTGGATTCTATTGTAGAGAGAGAGTTATCATTAACGATAGTTCCGACAACAAAAATGGTACAGATCAGTGTCAATGAGTTTCGTTTCACGAGGTGAGTTTCATCTAGGTGCTTTTTTCCATCTCCTTGCCCGATAAGGTGGATTTTTCTGCATGAATGTTTTTTGGTGCATGTTGATTTTGGTTTTTTGATCATTTTTGGGTTTTATTGAGGCTATAAATAGGTTTATAAATGTGTTTAGGGTAAAAAGTAGGTTGAAAATAGTTTTTTGGGCAAAAAAATCGAGGCCTTGTTTTTCCAGTCACCACTGGTCATTGGATTCTACAGAAAAAAGATGATGTGTCCTCTACTAATTTTTTTTAAACAAAAAATAGGCAGACAATCGCATTTTAAAAAATTAAAAAAAATTTAAAGACAAGCCCAGGCTTGTGAGCTGAGCTTGAATGCATGATTTTTTTAATGCCTAGGCACATTAGACCACTAGACCCACACTAATGGGCTCCTTTTAGTCTTTTTTTTATGTTGCAATTTTATACTTGGGTTAAAAAATTGATAAAAAAATTATTGAACACAATTAAATCCATGAGTGGGGTCACATGTCTAATGGGTTAATCCGTAACATACAAACTATTATTTATTTTTTGTTTTTTTGGTTTAATGCTTTTTTTCCCCTTAACTTTTTTTAAAATATAATTTTACCCTTTGTTATCGATGATTTATTTTTGTATTTAAATCAAATCTAAAAGAATGCAATTTCACCATTTGTTACCAATAATCTATTTTTTCTATATTGACCCCAAGTGTTTATCATGTTTTTTTAAAACAACTTTTTAAAAGATATTTTATATAAAAAATTATCATGTATTTTATTGTCATATAATTAAATGAAAAATAATTTATGAGATAAAAAATTTATTGAATCTGATAACATGCATTACTTGCGTCACGAGTTTACTTTGTTGACTTAAGTTTATTTTTTTTAATTAAATGGTATTTTTATCGATTTAATCATTCAATATTGAGTTAATTCGGGATTGAAATTTTTAATATATTTTTTTTTCAAAATTATCCCTGTGAATTTCGCATGTCAACCCAGGTTAACTTGGATCAAATGTTTTCCTATTTAGATAAAAATCACGTTCAATTTATGATTAAAATTTATTTTTTAGAAGACATGTCACCAATGCCTAAACAAATTATTTTTTGCACTTAATTTTTTTTCTCAAACTAATGGCATAGCACTGGTCAATGAGCTAATTGTAAAATATACTAAAACTGCTTAGCCTTTCACTGTAGCAATTCACAGTGAAACGCTGAGCAATCTCTTTTATCTTTTTATCTTTTTTGTTTTTTGAGCTGTTTTTTCTTTGTTTTTTAAGTTTTTTTTTCATTTTTTCGTTTTTTATGCCCTTTTTTTTTTGCTTCTTTCTTTGTTTTTTTTTTAAATAATTTAGTTTGTTAATGTTAAAATTTTTTATTTAGTTATCTGCCTTTCATGACACTGATCGCGGATTTAACATGTTAACTTGGTTTCACGAGTTAGCCCAAAAAAATTTTTGTTTTTTTTTCTTTTTAATTAATTTTTTTTTGTTTACTTTAGTTTGTTAATGTTAAATTTCTTTCTATTTAGTTATCAGACTTTCATGACACATATCCCAAGTTTCACGAGTTAACCTGGTTTCACGGGTTAACCCAGTTAATTCTGGGTTAACCTGTCCATTTTTTTTGTTTTTTTTCTTTTGTTAATGTCAAATTTTTTTTATTTAGTTATCAGACTTTCATGACACGGATCCCGGGTTAACCTAGTTTGACGAGTTAACCAAGAGTTTTTTTTTTGCTTTTTTTTTTAATTAATTTTTTTTGTTTACTTTAGTTTGTTAATGTTAAATTTCTTTCTATTTAGTTATCAAACTTTCATGATATATATCTCAGGTTTGACGGGTTAACCCAATTAATTCTAGGTTAACCCGTCCATTTTTTTTGTTTTTTTTCTTTTTTTAATGTTAAATTTTTTTATTTAGCTATCAGACTTTCATGACACGGATCCCGGGTTTAACAGGTTAACCTGGTTTGACAAGGTAACCTGGAGTTTTTTTTTTTTGCTTTTTTTTCTTTTTAATTAACTTTTTTCGTTTAGTTTAGTTTGTTAATGTTAAATTTCTTTTTATTTAGTTATCAGATTTTCATGACACATATCCCGGGTTTGACGGGTTAATATGGTTTGACGGGTTAACCGAGTTAATTATAGGTTAACCCGTTAATTTTTTTTTCTATTTAGTTATCAAACTTTCATGACGTGAATCCCAGATTTGATGGGTTAACCAAGTTTTCAGGATTAACCCAGTTAATTCAGATTTTTTTCCTTTTCTTCATTAGTTTTTTTTTCTTCATGTTGGTTTTTTTTTTAATTAATCTATTTAATTATCACACTTTTATGACACGACCTTGCAGTCAGACCCACATCCAAGACTCTTGGCTCTGGTGTTGCAGCCAGACTCACTTAAACTTGAGTCATGTAAGTTTAATATTATTATTAATATTATAAATATTACTCTTTGGTCAAGCGTTGCAGTTAGACTCAAGGCTTTTGGGTATATCTTTGCAGAAAGACCTAACACTCTTAGATCTTAGCCTTTTTTATATTTTTTATGCAAGAAAAAAAATTAACCCGTGGGTATGCCTTTGTTTTTTTCCTTTTCTTTTCCTTTTTAAGCCTTTTACTGTGGACTGCACAGTGCAGTCCATAGTAAAAAAGTTGATGCCTTTAGTTTTGTTTTTGTTTTTTTCTTTGTTTCTTTGTTTTTTAATTATTATTTTTTAATTTCCTTTCTTAATATTAAATTTTTTTTATTTAATTATCAGACTTTTATGACACGAATCTCAGATTTGACGGGTTAACTCAGTTGATTCAGATTTTCTTTCTTTTTCTTCATTAGTTTTTTTTCTTCCCGTGAGTTTTTTTCTCTTTGCTTTTTCCTTTTTAATTAATATATTTTTTTAATTTAGTTCATTAATATTATTATTTTTTTCTATTTAGTTATCACACTTTCATAATAAGGATCTCAGGTTTAATGGGTTAACCTAATTTGACAAGTTAACCTAGTTGATTCAGATTTTTTTTTAATTAATTTTTTTCTTCCAATTTCATCTTTTAATATTGTATGCAGTCCACAGTAAAAAATTTGATGCCTTTAGTTTTTTTTTTTCTTTTCTTTTTATGCCTTTCACTGTGGCCTGCACATTGTAGTCCACGATGAAAAGGTTGATGTCTTCTTTTTTTTCTTTTCAATTAATTTTTTTAATTTATTTTGTTGATATTAAATTTTTTTCTATTTAGTTATCAGACTTTCATGACATGGATCTCAGGTTTGACAGGTTAAAATAGTTAATTTAGATTTTGTTTTCCTTTTTCTTCATTAGTTTTTTCTTCTTATAGGTTTTTTCTTCCTTTTCTTTTTAATTAATATTTTTTTGTTTAACTTAGTTCATTAATATTAATTTTTTTTCTATTTAGTTATCGACTGATGCCTTTAGTTTTTTTTTTGGTTTTCTTGCTGTTTTTATGCCTTTGACTCTGGACTACACAGTGCAGTCCACAGTGAAAAAACTAATGCTTTTTGTTTGTTTTTGTTTTTTTTTTACTTTTTATTAATTTTTTTGTTTTAATTTGGTTTTTTTATGTTAATTTTTTTTCTATTTAGTTATAAGACTTTCATGACACAGATCTCATGTTTGACGGGTTAGCCCAGTTAATTCAGATTTTTTTTTTCATTAGTTTTTTCTCCGTATAGGTTTTTTCTTCTTTGTTTTTCTCTTTTTAATTAATTTTTTTTAATTTAGTTTGTTGATATTAAAATTCTTTCTATTTAGTTATCAGACTTTCATGACACGGATCTCAGGTTTGACGAGTTACCTAGTTAATTTAGATTTCTTTTTCTTTTTCTTCATTAGTTTTTTCTTGCTATATGTTTTTTTTTCTTTTAACCCAGTTAGTTTTTTTTCTTTTTTTCCTTTTTTATGCATTTGACCGCGGACTGCAGAGTGCAGTCCACAGTGAAAAGGCCGATGGCTTTTGTATTTTTCTGTTTTTTTTCTTTTTAAATAATTTTTTTCGTTTATTTTAGTTTGTTAATGTTAATTTTTTTTTTCTATTTAGTTATCAAACTTTCATAACACGGATTCCTGGATTAACCTGGTTTGAAGGGTTAACCCGGTTAATTCAGATTTTTTTTCTTTTTCTTCATTTTGTTTTTTTTCCCTACGTTTTTTATCTTAATCTATTTAATTATCACACTTTTATGATACGATATTGCAGCTAAACCTACATCAAAGGCAATATTGGGTATGGTATTGCAGCCAAACCCATTTAAACTTGGGTCATGCAAGTTTAATATTATTATTAATATTATAAATATTACTTTTGGATCAAGCGTTGCAGCCAAACCCAAAATTCTTAGGTATAGCTTTACAGAAAGACCTAATATTTTTAAATCTTAACTTTTTTTAATATTTTTTATGCAGAAAACAATTGACCCGCGACATCGCGCGGGTCATCTAACTAGTTAACAACAACTAAAATGGGTGGTGCTTTTACTATGCACCACCTCACACAAACACTATTCATTACAGTGGTGTTTTTTCTTTTTCTTTTCTATTTTACCTTTATGTTTTTTAATATATGCTTTTTACCCTAATTGTATCCAGTAACATTTTGTTTAATAAATATTGAATTTTATAATTTGTTGTCATTTATTTTTGATGTGGTTAACTCGGTCTTATGATTCTTGTCTTGAGTTTGGTAAATTAATCTAGTTGATTTAATTTTTTTTTAATTGATTTTTTTTCTTTTTTCTTTTTCAACATTAGATTGATTAAGAATTAAGTTTTATGATTTGTTTCAGTTTTATTTCCAAGTGATTATCTCAATCTCATAATCTAGGTTATAGGTTTTGCGGCTTAACCTAGATAGACTCGAGTCATTTTATAATGTCCTTTTTTATATTGATTTTTTTTCAATTTTATCATTCTATTATGGGTTTATTGAGCCTCATAATTTATTTTGATTTATTTTTTATAGGGTTATCCTAGTATCATAATCCGGGTTCAGATTTGACAAGTTAATTGGAGTTGACTTGAATTGTTTTTTTACTTTATCTTTTTGATTTTTTTAAAATTTTATTCTTCAATAATAGATTAAATGAGAATTAAATTTTATAATTTGTTTTAATTTGTTTTATATAAGGTTATTATGATTTTTAGATCATTTTGATACGTTGATATTAAAAATAATTTTTTTAAAATAAAAAAATATATTATTTTAATATATTAAAAAAAAACACTTTAAAAAATAACAACTAACAAACACCCATAATATTAAATATTATTTTTAAAAATAAAAAAATATTATTTTAATATATTTTTAAATAAAAAATATTTTAAAAAATAATTATTTAAACACTCGTGTATATCCTCAAACTAAATTAAAATAATAAAATTCAATCCACCTCATTCAATCCACCCGTCAAATCAAAATCTCATTCAATCCACCCGTCAAATCAAAATCTCATTCAAAATAAGGTAATAAAATCCAATCCACCTCATCTAATCAAAATTAAAATAAACACTTCCAAAGTCTCCCTCTCCCTCCCTCTCTCTCTCTCTCTGTACAAAGCCGAAAGTCCCTCTGCTCTCAAATCTCTCAGCGACTCCACCCTCCATTCATTCATTCACTCCCTCCTCTCTCTCTCTGCTTTGTCGCTCTTTTATCAGGTCAGCTACGATCACTCTCTCACTTTTTATACCAATTCCAATCCCACACGTTCCTTCCATTTCTCTTTCTCAACTCTTCAACATCAAAGCTCAAAACCCTTACGGTTATACCAACAACAACAATAATCAGATGATTCATAATGGAGAAGGGACCCACGACACCATCCCGAGGCCCACCTCTTCTGATCCGTTCGGTTCTATCAAACCGGACGGTGGTGATGCATCGCCTGCATCAGCATCACAGCATTCCTCATGTGGAGAATCGGAGTTCGAGCGGTACTGTAGCGCCACCTCAGTTATGGGCACACCTAGTATTTGTAGTGGTTCGTTTGGTCCTTCTTTTAATGATTGTATAAAGTCTGATGTTGAGTCCTTAAAAAGTTTGGATAATTTTAGCCTGGGGCCGAAAAGTTTCCATTTTGGGTTTGATGATAATAGGAACTTAGAGGATCAAAAGCTTTCAAATTCGGTTATTGATTGTTTAGATAGCAGTTTTGAAGAAAATGGGATTGATGGGTTGGAAATTCGTGGTAGTGAAATGGACAGTAAGCGGGAGAGTGTTCGTTTGGGAATTGAGAATGGAGAGAATGATGGTTGTTCAAGTGGGTTGGATGTGGAGGTGGGTTTGGGGTTTGATGGAGGGGAAGTGGAGAGAGGGGAAGATGGGGGTTCGTCTAGATATGGCTATTCGGAAGATGATGATTCGATGTATGGGTGTGGTTCGGATGATGAGAATAGGAAGAATTTGAATTTTCGGAAGACTGTGTTGCTTGGTGAGGAAGGGAAAGTTGGTGATGCGAACCCGTTGATTATGAGTTCATCTGTGGCTTTTGGGTCGGAGGATTGGGATGATTTTGAGCTAGAAACAAGGGGAGGCATTGGAGCTTCTTTTACCTTGGATAAATTTCAGCAGCCGGAGCAGGGTCAGGAGACTGATGGAAACTTTTTTAGTTCTACTTCTGTGGCTTTGACTGTGGCACCAGTTGTTGGTGAAACAGAAATAGGGAAAGGTTTGATGGAGGAACATGCTGGCATCAGAGACAGTGCAGCTGATGGTTCAGGAGAGAAGCTCAATTCTGTTACTAAGGTCCCTTTTGGTGTACAGAATTCTGTCGTGGACCAAGTGGAAGATGTGAGAGACATTCCTGTAGCCAGTTGTCAGGTGCAAGGTGGTCATGAATTAGCCAAAGATGATAAAGGTACCTCGATCGTGCCAGTTGGTTTTCCAGGCTATTGTGAACCACAGGAAGAAGATGTTATAAATATTTCTTTTAACTGCAATCAAGTCCAAGGTGCTAATGATACAACAGAGCTTTATAAAAATTGTCCTGTCAGTAGTGTCTTTGAGGTGGAGCAGGAACCTCTGGTAGAAAAATCTCCCATAGGGTTAGGAATGGATTTTACAGATCATCATGTGGATGATCTGAATCCATCTGTGAAATCCGGGGAAGTTGTTTGCACTGATGACAACGTAACTTTGGAAAATGAAGAGGCTGGGAATTTAAAAGTAGAGGCAGACCCCTTTTCTGATACAACCAATCAACTTTGTTCCCGCACAGCTGAATATTCAGAAAATGCAAGTGCAGAATTCATTGTGGACCAAAAACTAAATTCAACTCAGTCAATGCTTGAAAATAACATGAAGAAAGCATCAGAAAATGCTCCTGGTTCTGTGATTCCTTACAAAGACCATCCTGCGGTGGTTAAGGTTTGTCTCCAAAGGTTACTTAGTGATTATTTTCTTCACGGGTTCGCATCCTTATTGCTGGTTTACTGACGTTTCTTCAACAACTCTCCTAAGTTTATAAACTATAAAATCGATTTGTAGATGTTTATTAGATGTTTTGTTGTGGATGCTTGGTAATCATATATAGCACACAGAAAATAATCTTTCAAGGATGGAAATGGGAAGCACAGATGCTTTTGACAAATTGACTTTCATTATCTGCATGGCAATGTATCAAGTAACATGTTTAACATGTTCGTTCTTCTATCAAAACTCAGTTCCAGAATCTGGCTTGTATGTATTTAGGAATACGGCTATGTTTTAAGTATCTATATATGCTTTACTGCTGATGTTGTCAAACTTTCTACCAGTGTTTGCATGTGAGTATGTGTACTGAGCTCCATTGGAAAATCGAACTCCCTGCCAAACCTGTGAGCTCTAGAATGGCCCATACTCTCATAAAGCATCAAGTTGCAATTTATAATTGGTGTTTCTTTTACATTTTGAGTAAATAGCATCATGTTGGCAATTTAGAATCTTTGTAGTTTTCATCATGTTAGTATGTGTCTGGAAGAGTTTTAAGCAACACAGAAACCATCTGTTGCAAGAGTATATTTTTCAATATCTATGTTTTCCACTGGTTAACTGCCTCTTTTTTACTGTTGCACATTTCTCTCCATCGTGGCTCTCAAGTTGCTTGTTAAGATGCTTATATTCCTATCTGTTTCCTGAATTTTCTTGGCAGGCAGAGAATTTTGAGCTCATTGAATTTTACGATGAGATTGTTAATGAAATGGAAGAAATTTTACTTGATTCTGTTGAGTCTCCAGGGGCCAGGTTTCCTCGGGGTAATCACATGTTTCAGTCACAGCTATTAGTGTCAACTGCTTCTACTTCTGGTACTGATGAGGCTTATATGCTAATTACACAGCCACAGAGAATTGATAGGGTTGAAGTAGTAGGTGCAAAGCAGAAGAAGGGAGATGTCTCACTTAGCGAAAGGTTGGTTGGAGTGAAGGAATATACTGCATATATAATAAGGGTATGGAGTGGCAAAAACCAGTGGGAGGTTGAACGCAGGTATCGTGATTTCTATACACTCTATCGTAGGCTGAAATCATTATTTGCTGACCAGGGCTGGACTCTTCCTTCTCCATGGTCCTCTGTGGAAAAGGAATCTAGAAAAATATTCGGGAATGCATCTCCAGATGTTGTTTCTGAGAGAAGTGTTCTTATTCAGGAGTGTTTACATTCAACTATCCATTCTGGGTTCTTTTCCAGTCCCCCAAGTGCACTGGTTTGGTTCTTGTTTCCTCGAGATTCATTTCCTAGTTCCCCAGCGGCAAGAACACTAGTTCCCCAGTCTGTATTTTCTAACAGAGGGGAAGATGCAGGAAATATTTCCACTTTAGGGAAGACAATATCACTTATTGTTGAAATTCGGCCATTCAAATCTACTAAACAGATGCTAGAAGCACAACATTATACTTGTGCCGGATGCCACAACCATTTTGATGATGGGATGACATTAATGCGGGACTTTGTACAGACACTTGGGTGGGGAAAGCCTCGACTTTGCGAGTACACTGGTCAGTTATTTTGTTCCTCATGCCATACAAATGAGACTGCAGTTTTGCCAGCAAGAGTTCTACATTATTGGGATTTTATTCAATACCCAGTTTCTCAGTTGGCCAAGTCATACCTGGATTCCATCCATGAACAGGTAATTTGAAAAGTTGTCCTTCTGTTGTCATTTGCACAATCTCTGCATAACTAGGTGCTTCTAGATTGGATGAAATTGTTAAATTCGAGGGATAGAGAAATGGTTGACCCAAATCCATGAAAGTATGTTTGCCAAGCACATCCTGTACTTGCTTACATAAATGTAATGGGCAAAAAGTCGATAGTAACTGATGATAGAAGGTCCAACTGTCTAGCATTTCCCTGGTTGTATTTGGTAAGATTTAAGATGCTTGTAAAAATGAGTATAGATGTGCACTCCATTCCAGGGTATCTGTTACATGCCTATATACTGGGAGATTCAATCTAATTTGTGGTTCTTGTTAAAATTCTTCATTTAGATAATAAACACTCATGTTTATTGATGGTTTACAACTTAAAAAGTGTTTTAGATTTCATATTAAGCTTTCTATTCAATGCAAAGTTCTTGTCTAAGTTGCAAGATGCCCTTAATGAATTTTCTTTTGCAGCCCATACTTTGTGTAAGTGCGGTCAATCCTTTCCTATTCTCCAAGGTCCCAGCCTTGCACCATATCATGGATGTCAGGAAAAAAATTGGAACTATGCTTTCATATGTTCGATGTCCATTCTGCAGGACCATCAATGAAGGACTCGGTTCTCGAAGATATCTTCTTGAAGGCAATGATTTTTTTGCCCTTAGAGACCTCATAGATCTCTCAAAAGGGGCTTTTGCAGGTTAACATCTAGTCATAACTTCTATTTTAGTATTTTGGTGAGAAGATATTTCATCGAAGCTATGCTTTGTTGAATCCATTTATGTCTCTGCCCTTGTTTACACGTGCAGAAGTCTCCAATACTACTATATATCTATGTTGATTTCTTTGCAAGCAGCTAGGCTGGATTTGAACATTTCTTTGTAATTGGCTGGTCTAGTTTTGTTTTTTCTTTTCCTAACTTTTGACATGCCCTTCCATTGAATGTTCCTTTCTCTCTGGGTGTGAAGTTTTATTTTTTTATTCCACTGTTTGATATCATCAATTTCTGTAACATTACGGGGCAGTTTTTGCTTGTGTTTCTCTGGTGCATTAACTGACTCTTAACCATACAGGAATCTCACTCTTGTAATTTTTTCAGTCAAATAGGCCTCAACTATTGTTTCTCATGTGAAATAAAATAGTAATCATGTGCCATTGATTATGCTCATATGGCTTTGAGTCTGTTGCTAGGCCAACGACTGCAATTTGCTTAATATAATTTTTTTAAATACTTAGTCTCCTTTTATCACTTTTATACTTCTTTATCGAACCCTACATTTTCCTTTTGTCAGTGTAAGTGACATGCCTTAAGGATCTGTACATAGATATAGATATCTGAGCTCTGTGTAATTGTGCAACCCTGTTTTTTATTCTTAAACTCGTCTCTATTTCTATTGCAGCACTACCAGTGATGGTGGAAACTGTTTCAAGGAAAATCCTGGAGCATATAACAGAGCAATGCCTCATATGCTGTGATGTGGGAGTCCCCTGCAGTGCCCGTCAAGCTTGTAATGATCCATCCTCACTCATTTTTCCTTTTCAGGTAGGCATTAGCATGGAATAGCTTTATTTAACGTTAGCATGATGAATGTTTTATGGAAAAAATTTAAGATTTCCAGGTAGTGATGTATATCATAATCTAGTGAATAGCCCTTCAGCTCAAGCACCAGAAAGTTGTCTCCTATATGGTCCTTGTAGCTGATAACTGAAAAGTTATCACAGATACGTTCTGACAGTTGAAAACAACTTAAACAGGAAGGCGAAATTGAAAGGTGTGCTTCTTGCGAATCAGTATTCCACAAGCCCTGCTTCAGCAAGCTTACAAATTGCTTTTGTGGGGCACACCTCAGGACAGACGAGGTCATGGAGTCAACCAGTAGCTTGAGCCGTAAGGCCAGTGGTCTCATTCTGGGAAGGAGATCGGGCTCTGCTATGGGTCTAGGATTGTTCTCCGAATTATTTTCGAAGGCAAATCCGGAAAAAGTGAAGGATCACAAGGATAATGATGCTTTTATTTTAATGGGTTCTTTGCCAAGCAATTTTCTTTAATCACATGTGTTTGTAGTGTACCTTGTGTATATTGTCTTTATTGTAAAGCGGCCTGGCACCTCGAGGTGTTGGCTGAACTAGCGGAAGTGGCCTATGTTGTTGTATCAAAATTTTTGAGGTTGGATGTGGATTTTGTTTCTTGTTGATTCATTCTTTGTAAATATAACACGATTCATATGATTGATTATTAACCCACTTATGGAATCGAAATAATGATTTCTGTTTACTTTTTTCCTTTTTTTCTTTGGACCTTGCTTTAATGCAGCAGCACCAACACCCTCTCTCTCTACAAACCAGTAACGAGAGAAACTATAAATAATAGGGAACAAACACAGAAAAGTGAGCAGTTTTTAAAAATGCTAGACTCTTGTAATAAAAAACTGGAAAATACCAAGTCTAGTCATGAAATCGAACTAGGTGAGTTGAAGGCTCTCATTGCTGGTTTTTCCTACCAGCAAACATCAATCCTATAGGTTGCAACAAACAGCTGGTGAGACTAGTGCTGACAGAGATAAATTCACAGCCAAGGATGATTATGCTGCTAAAACATGCGAAACTTGTGAAGAAGGGGAGCTACATCACAGGACTCATAGACCTAAACGTGATTTTCCCTACTTTATGGTGAAGATGTGCACAAGGTTATATAAATGCGATAAGTATTTTGATATGGAAAAGATAATATTTTGATACGGAAAAGATAGATGATGAAGAGAAACTCAAGTTGGCTTTATTCCAGAGCGTTTGGAAACACGGGCCAACCCGTGTTTTTAAAAAATTCAATTTTTTTTGTTAAAATTTAATATTTTTTAATATTTTGGATCGTTTTGATGCGTTGATCTCAAATATAATTTTTAAAAAATAAAAAAAATATCATTTTGATGCATTTCGGAATGAAAAACATTTTGAAAAGGAACCGCAACCCCACTCTCAAACAGGCCCTGACATTGCTCTATATTGGCATCAAAACTATACAAGAAGTTTGAAAGGTCTAAAGGTAAGTTGGAATGAGTATGTTGAAGCTTTGTGTGCTAATTTTGGGGGACAAAATGATCCATTAGAGGATTTTAGGCAAATTGACAGCATAAAAACATACATTTAAGATTTCAATATACTGTGGAACAAGACAAAAATCAGTAAAAGACAAGCTATGGTGTTTTTCATAAGAGGTTTGGAGGTAGAAATAAAGAATCCGGTCAAGATGTTTGAACCCAAAACTGTAAAGCAGGCTTACAACCTTGTTTTTCTACAAGATAATACTTTTGCCTACAGAAGACCACACATCAACAACACTAATACTCTACCCATGACATTACTCAAATTGCTCAAGTCAAAACCCATGCACTATAAACATATCCTAGAAATACATTTCCTTTAAACACCAACAACTCAAAACCACCTTAAAATAGTCTACTTCCTACATCAATGTACAATTCAACCCTAAAACCTACCAAATCATAAAGAACTTGAGAACTCGAGGAAAAAAGAGCTAAATGACTATGCTTATAGTATAATGAGAGGCTTGTACCAGGTCATAAATGCAAGAACAAAAGGTTGCATTCACTATGCATTATGGAAGATAAAGAGGATAATAAAAAAGTAGGTGGTGAAGGAAATAAAATTGAGTATGGATCAATCTATCCTCGTATATATTTTAATGCATTAAAGGGTACACTAGATTTCTATTCATTGAAAGTGACTGATAAGGTTGATAAACACTCTGTTTATATTGGTAGATTCTAGCAGTACTCAAAATTTTATCAACATAAAATCAACTATCAAGCTTCAATGCAATATAACTCTAATTAAAGCTCTAATAGTGGAAACAACCAATGGTAGAACTATGACTTGTATAACCATATGTCGAGGCTATTAATTTCATAATTGATGTGTTCATTATGGATTTAAATAACTATAACATGGTATTGGGCATTCGGTGGTTGGCTACCTTATTAGACAATATTGTGTCTAATTATAAGAAACTATAGATGTCTTTGAAATGGCAAGGTTAAGATGTACTGTTGAGAGGTATTGAATTTACTAAGTTACAAACCATTGAATTGACACAACTTAACAACTTGTTGGAAAGTTCCTTATAATTGGTAGAAATAAGCTTATGCAGCCTGGGGATAATGAAGGACAATGATAGCTCTATATGGTCTATATTAACTTCATTATCAAGTAATGTGGAAGGAAATTTGACTTTAAAAGGAGTTATTAGAGAGTAACTCAGACCCTATCAGAACCATAGTTTTAAGACCCGGCCCGGTCCAAGGCCCGGGTTCCGGGTTTTGACCGGGTCACCGGTTTGACCGGGTCAGCCAGGTCACACCGAGTTTTTTCTTCCCCTGTTTTTCTTCAACCCGGCCCCGAGTCGGTCGGGTCCCGGGTCGACCCGTCGGGCCGGGTTTTAAAACTATGATCAGAACCCATGACCACACTATTCCTCTAAAAAAAAGAGGCTCGATCAGTTAACCTCAAACCCTATAAATGCTTTGGGGGTGTAAATAGACATTTTAGAAAAAAATAATGGAAGAAACGATAGAGTCAGGTACCATTCAACAGAGCAATATCCCTTTTGCTTCTCCAGTTGTAGTGGTCGAGAAGAAGGATGGTTATTGGAGACTTTATGTAGATTATAGAGTTCTCAATAAAATTACAATTAAAGATAAGTTTTCAATACCTTTGGTAGATCAATTGCTAGAGGAATTGGTGGGTGAAATTGTGTTTTCAAAGGTGGGTTTCAGGTCTGGCTACCACCAGAGTAGGATGACACCTTAGGATGTGTTTAAAACTGCCTTTTAAACTCACAATGAACACTATGAATTATTGATAATGTCATTTGGGTTAACTAACGCCTCTGCCAGCTTCTAAAGTTTGATGAATGAAATATTTAGAAATAATCCAAAGAAATTTATACTAGTGTTCTTCGACGAGATTTTAATCTATAGTCATTCAATGACAAAACACTTAGGAAACTTGCAAATAATGTTTGAGTTGTTAAAGCTACATCAACTAGTTGCTAATGGTAGTAAATGTGTGTTTGGCAATCACCAAGTGGAATACTTGGGTCATGTAATATCTCAGGAAGGAGTATCCACTAATTCTGAAAAGATTTAGGTTGTTATTAATTGACTTGAACCCAATAGTGTCAAGCAATTAAGTGGGTTTCTAGGCTTAATAGGCTACTACAAATGATTTGTCAAAGGTTATGAGCCAATTAGTAAAGCTCTAACTCAACCATCGAAGAAAGATGCATTCACTTGGAATGAAGAATCAGCTGGATTTCAGATGCCTAAAAAAAGCCATAACTGAACCTCCAATTTAACTTTACATGATCTGATCAAATTCTTTATGATTGAAATAGATGCTTTAGGAGTTGGTATTGAGGCAGTTCTAATGTAGGAAGGGCATCCTATAACACACATTAATAAATCTTTGGGGCAAGACAACAAGTCTTGTCAACTTATAAAAGAGAAATGACGACAATCTTTTATATTGTGGCCAAATAGAGGCACTATCTTTGAGGAAGACATTTTAAAATTAGGATAAACAATATTGCCTCAAATACCTCATAGAACAAAAAGTATCCTTCCTTTCCTAACATGTATGGCTAGCTAGACTTTTAGGTTTTGATTATGGCATTGAATACAAAAGAGGAAAAGAAAACATGGTTGTTAATGCCCTATCTAGGTGTTCTAGTGATGAGATATTTTTCCTAATAATGTCTATTATCTCAACTAATAAGGTCGAAGAGATCAAAATATCCTAGAACAAGGACAAAATTTTCTAAGAGATTATATCAATTCTAAAGAAAAATCCTAACTCACACTCTAATTACACATGAGTGAATGAGCACCTACATAAAAAGGGAAAATTGGTGGTATGTAATGATCCTAAGTTTTATGCAGTTTAATCAAGTAATAAAAACATGTAAGGTAGTAAATGAAGGAATGTCGTACTTATCAAAGAAATAAAGGTGCATATATCCAAACTCATGGTCTATTACAACCTCTCTCAGTTCAAGGATTTTTTGTTGATATTAAGCATGGACTTTGTGGAGGGATTACCCAAATCCAAAGGGAAAGAAGTTATATTGGTGGTGGTGGATCGGTTTACTAAGGTCCTGTTTGGGAACGCAATTCAAACCGTGTTCCATTAAAAGTTGAATTTTTTTAACTTAAAATTATTACTTTTTTATATTTTTAGATCGTTTTGATGTGCTAATATCAAAAATAATTTTTAAAAAATAATAAAAAAATTATTTCAATGTATTTTTAAGCAAAAATCACTTTGAATTCTAACCGCTATCACAGTATCAAATACTCTCTCATTTCCTTCCCCTATCCCACCCTTACATTGCTATAGTTGTGGCTACTGCAAACCCTGGTTAGAACTTTTCCAAGTTGGTAAAATATTAAAATCTAACAAGGAGATAGAATAGGTTAAATTAAATTAAATTAAATTAAGGAAATCATTGAAAAAATAATAGAATTGAAAGAACAGATGCGAGAAAGAATTTCTCAGCTAATTTCTTCCAGTATCACTATGTAGTTACAACTACCACTCCTCTAACAATGGCTATACAAATTAAGAATATCGCTTTCTTGTTTGACCAGTTTTTTAATCTTCCAAAACTTACTGACTGAATGATTAGTCAAGGCAAGGATGTCAACAGTCTCTTACGCTACCGGCGGTCTTCTGTTCATTTCTATTCTGCTACCACAACTTTCTACACTGAAATTCACATTTTCTTCGAAACTGTGTTGTCTCTCCAAGTTTCCAAGTCCAGCTACCTCAGACTTCGATAGGAGTCTGGGAACCATCTTGAAAACACTGTGCGTTTCAGCTTTACAATAAAAGCGAAAACACAATAGCAGGGGATGTGCATTACTGCTACCGAGAAGTACCTGCAAATATTTCAATTTCAGAGAAGAGAAATGCATTAGTATTTACTTCTTTAGAGTGTAGACACTGTATATAAATGCTTAATAGACATGATTATTGACAGAAAGCCGATTGCAAAGTTATATCACAGGTTTAAGCGGTGTGTTGTTATCGTTCTGTGCTAAATTTTTTCAGTTTGAACATAACTTGTAGCAGAATTAAAGGGTTCAATGCTCAAGGGTCAATACCATAAAGGAGCATACGGAGATGACAAGTCAAGGAATGGATATGGCCACCTGTTTAGACAATAACAGAATTCTACTGTTAGAAAACAATGATAAATTTGATTTCATCATAGAAAGAGAACAGGAAATGATTTTACCAAAGTCTGAAAGTGGCATGGAGAATCCACTGGAATAGGACATATACTATTGTCCACGTGAAGCAATATGCGATCCGGAACCAAGGAAACCTCTGAAAGAAATTACAAGCTAGAATTTGTGAATAATTTCATTGAAAGAGCTGGAATGATTTGTGGTTCAAGCCAAGACAGCTTACCAAGGAATTTAAAGCAGTATCACCAAGTAGGAAAACAGCATTGAGTGAGTGTATGCCGATGATCAACTGTCAATAAAAAAGAACAATGTATTGTTTAGAAAACCAAGAAAACAAGAAAATTAGTAACTGAATATTGGATTGCTGTTCATCTTTTTCTACTGAGATGCCGATATGAGAGTGTGCGTGACCTTCATATCTAAGAGTAGTATATGGTTTTACTTCTAAAATTAACACAAATTGGAGCAGTGATGATAGCTTACAGCATTTAGGTGGTAATCTTTGATTGCAAGAAACGGGACAAGGATGAACCAAAAGACACAGTCTGTGAGCATAACAGCCCCAGCATTCATCTGAAATCATGAAAAATAATTGTCAACAACTTACCATATTCAAATAATTGAATCCATCTAATCAATGATGTATACGAAGTAAAAGGGAAAATGCATAAAAGCACAGTTTTGTATCCCCTTGATTCACTGTCTTTCCTCATCTGGGTCCTAACTGAACTTTCCAAAATCAAATATGAATGTTAAGAAAGAGTAGTCCCTTGGTAAATGAGTAATGACCCTGCTTTTCAGCTCGTATGCCTTGGTATGGAACTCTTAATTTATCATTAACAAATGAAAAGTTGAGGCCGCGTCCTCACAGGGAACTACTCGTTATCATTATGGGATTGAAAATTGAACTTTCATGCCACAATAAACTAAAGTACATGAATATTTAAACCTAGAAGTTACTGCGCCAACGCATGCAGACACTCTTTGCTCTAATCCTGGACAATGAAAGGTGCTCTCTAGAGGTTCCGAATGAAAATAAGCTAATTGCCTTCAAACTTCCTCATTTGGATAAGATATAAAAGCACAATAAATTTGGCCAAATTTGATTTTCAGACAAGTTACCTGAAAAATGATTTGAAAGATGAAAGCCAATTTCCCTGCAGGTTGGCGAACATCAAGTCTTTCGTGGGAGTTTGAGCTTTTCATTGCCATGGAAGTGTTAAAACTCTGTCCAACTGATGGAGATACACAAGTTCCTTGCTCTGGATCTGCCTCTACATTATCAACCCTCTTATCACCAGCTCTTTTGTGATATTGATAGCAACCTCGTATGGAGAGTAAGGAACCAAGCTACAGAAATGAGATCATCATTAAGCAAATAACAGACATAGGAAAAAACGAGACAATTAGGCACTTTAAAATAACTTGAGAGGAGGTATATCGATGACCTAGAACTTACCCCAAAATAAATTGTGACTGAAGTAAAAGTCCACCTGTTCAGGACCAAGAAACATCACCAATCAATAACGTTGAAGATAATTTGTTGAAATCAATTATTCAAATGATCAACTAATATGGATATCTTGATCTGGCTGGGCACACATGAAGGTGACTCAAATATTCCTTGGTCCTTGATGTTTCTAATGTCCATTGTGCTACAAAAGTTAGTTCATTGAAGAAAGAAAAAACTTTCCTTTTTTTTTTCCTCTCACATATAGAATGGACAGGTAATAATACAAACAAGAAAATCCTAATTGAAATGCCAAAAAAAGAACTAAACACTAACATCAAATTATGAAGTTCATCCAAAGAAAGAGATGAGTTCAAGAAAAAAGTAAAGCTTACTGAGTATAGTAGTAAAATATACTGCCTCCATCCACAAATACAGAAATGATGAGCAGCACTGAGAGAGCAAAGAAAGCAAAAAGTCTGAAAACTAGCAACCAGGCAGGGTGGATTCCTTTCAGGCATGGCCTCCAAGTTTCATCATCATAAAAAGGCGCTTCTGCTTCTTGCCTGTTCCCTCCACTATCACGTTCCACTTCGCACCGATGTTCATTTTTCCATATAAGAATTGATGCTATCGTCATCAAGATTAAGACCCAAATAGCACAGAGTAAAAACCTCCAGTTTAGCCAATAACTGGCAGTGGTTGTATCGGCAGTCATGACTGGTTGCCAGGTATCCTTGGGTGATCCTGTTATAAAACTCATGCTGTCGCTTGTACTTGTCTGAATGTTCAATAACTGTATATAGAATGGAATGAAGCTGATTTTGGACTCTTGTAGGTAGAATGAAACGAGATAGAGAATCAAGTGATCAACCAAAGAATGATTGGAATGCTGAAGAATGGAAATTTGATTAAAAAGAAAGCTTATTGATATGATTTCCTGAGAGGAAAAGGGGAGAGAAAATTGTTATGAGAATCAATTCAAAGGGTAAAGGAAAAGAATGACTGAATTAATGTGAATAACAGAGCAGTTCTGTGAAATTAAAGCTTTGAGCTATTGTCGGTAACACACGAATTGGAACTACAATTCTATGAATAAAAAGCGAGAAGAGTAAGTCGGTGGAAGAGCTAGCTGAAACGCGCAAATCCACTTTCGAAACACGCAAACATTCTTGAGTTCACATCAAAACTTGAAAGCCAAGCAGAGCTTGTGGATGCCATAAATAGACTACACTTCAGAGAAGAATGAGAAGAGTTCCTATTTGTTATAGTCGGTTGTATATATCAACATCACAACAACCAGAGAAGATTTGGCCCAATGGGGAAGTTCAAAAAAATCTTAAATCCCATTTTGATTTTGACCTCATTAATTAAAGCCTTAAACAAACCAGAGATTCCAAACTTTAAAGAAAGATAAAATGCATACTTATTGTATTAAAAATATGAATACACGAAAGAAGCGGCTAAATTCTAAGGGAAGGAAAGGTTGATGCTTACAGGGGAAAGCAAGAACAATGTGATGGTGTGTAAGAGCCTGCAAGAAGATTCTTTGCTTCTTAACTTTGGAAAGAAAACTAAATAAAGGAGCTAAATATAAAAAAGAAAAAAGAAGAAAAAGAGAGGAGATAAATGTGTCTATATATATATATATATATATATATATATATATATATATATATATATAGAGAGAGAGAGAGAGAGAGAGAGAGGATGAAAGGATGGCCTGCTTTGAGCATAAGCTTCTCTCTTTTTCAATTATTATTATTTCAAGAAAAGAAAAGAAAAATCTTGAAAATAGACCAGACACTTTGCACAGTAGCATTATCCTCTTTACATGCATGCAAATATAAAATTGTTAAAAACATTCAGGTTTTTGTCACCTTTTTCTTGGATTTCCAGCCTTTTTTTGGGTCTTTTCAAGATTTTCTTGATATTGCTTAATTACTACCATTTTTTAAAGAGAGACAGGGGCAAGACACTATATTATTTGGATACTGTGCTGAACTGCATGAGATTTTCGAGTACAAGAATGGTTATTGTGCGTGGGATGCCAATTGCCAACAAGGGAATAAAGCGACCCTGTATTTGGAAAGGACATTGGAGAGTGTAGCTTCAGATCTGGAGACTGGAGCTGTTGTCTCTCTGAGTTCTGAATTTTGACTAATGACTTTGTAAGCACCCATTTGAGCTATAATTAACTTGAAGATTAACAGCCTAAACAAAGAAAACCCTTCGTTTTGGGAACATTTGTTAGGGTGATTACGGGCACACTGGGCCTTACTAATCATATAATATAATACAAATAGAAATCATGATGTTAGCTTTTAGCCATCAGTTAAAGCAAGAGATCGGTGTTTGACGGGTGGTCTTTGGGTGGGGACCCCTGGCCCCACCTTGACCTGGATTTTGCTGGGCTGTGTGACCGGAAAATGGTCACAGCTTCCTGCACAAGATGCTGACTTTCATACTGAGGTGAGGGGTGGAGTGGTGGTCAAGGAAGCAGATGAACTTGTTAGGAAGAATCTTGATTGGCTTGTAAACGAGGTTGCAAATGCTGAGAATATAACGTGAAGCACGGGATTGTTTTTGGGTGATAAAAGGGGTGATTTGATTTGCATTACCCGCAGGTGGTGACCGACATTGTCTTTTTAACTTTCAGATGCCCCCTCCCAACATCACCGGCTTTTTCACACCGTGTTTTTTAAAGATTTTATTTTATTATTTAAAATTATTTTTTTATATTTATTTTTAGATTGTTTTAAAGTTAAAAATAATTTTTAAAAAATAAAAAAATATATTATTTTAATTTATTTTGAAGTAAAAAATACTTTAAAAAACAACTATTATCCTATATAAACCATTCCCTAGACTTTTACTATTTAAGTAGTCATGAGAGAGGAATAAAAAAGGAAAAAGGAATGAAATGAAACGGGACCAAAAGCAAGAACGAAAAAGAAATGAGTCATGAGGGAAATATTACACGGTTTTTATTTTATTTTATTTTATTTTTAATTTAATTTTGTGCGCCATTCATAACTCATGCCTAAGGCTTTTCTTTTTTACTAGGTTTCTTGTGATGTATAATGTTGTAATAACGAGGAGGTGGAAGTGGGAATGAGGGGCCCACATTCTTGGAAGAAAGCTTGAGGATATTAAGACATTTAAGATTCGGACAAACTTGGTTGCCAAGCAAGAACAATACATTAGCCACACGCTACAATTTAACTTTACAATAATGTCGAGGTATTAATTATTGAAAAAAACATTAGGGTTTTGGTATTAGAAGGGAAGCAGCCAATCCTTCCTATACATGTCCACCTACCTAGCAACGTGAGGTACTATATATATATATATATATATATATATTAATTGGTTCATTGCATATCATTTCAAGAGAATGTTCCTTTAAACCATTTAGATGGTGGCCAGTAGTAAGAGCTTAGAATCAAGAGATTTACTTCCTCTATGGTCTCAGGTTCGAGCCCTGGGGTCATCTTGGTCTCATAACCCGAGTCACTTATTTTAAATATTAGCCCGATTAACTTTGGTCTTTTTTTTTTATTTCATCATTTGACTTTAGACTATTAGGCCTTGAGCTTTCTAATTTTCTTTCCTTTTCTTCTCTTAAGGTTATATCGGTTCACAGGTTAGTTAAGTTAATCTAAGTTGTTTTGTATTTTTTTTCAATGTTTTTAATTTCATTCTTTAACGTTAGACTATTGGGTCTTGAGATTTCTGATTTTTTATGTTTTCCCTTTCTATGGGATTATTCTGGGTCACAGGTTAGTCAGATTAACCCATGATGACTCGAGTGTTTTTTTAATGTTTTCTTATTATTTAACTTTTATCATTTTTTTCAAGGTTATTTTTTATCCTAATCTCATGTCGCGGGTGGTGGGTTAGTAGTGTGAACCCGGGTTGACTCAGGTTTTTTTCTTGCATGTTTTTTTTTTAATTTCATCATTTGAAATTAGGTTATTGGACTTTGAGTTTTGTTATTTATTTTGTTTTTCATTCTACAGGGTATCCTGATCTTATATCTCACGTGTTAGTAAAGTTAACCCGAGTTATTATTGTTTGAGCTTTTTTTTTTTTTTTTGTTAGATAAAATTTGACTTGACGTGTATTGTAGGATGACAAAAAAAAAATCTATTTCATACTATATATGATCCTAAACACAATTTATTGGTAAATTTTAGTGGTGTAACAAGTGGAGGGAAGGTTCTGAGTTGGTAACAAATTGGAAGCACAGGCAGCAAGAAACAAGAGTACGAGAGATTGACACTGAACTTTGTATGAAAGGATGGATCCCATAAATTTAAGTTTTGTACTTGGAGGTAGTTAAGGTTGCTCATGAGTCATGACACCAAATAAGAAGAGGGTAGAAACCAAAATAATAATAATAATAATAATAAATTTCATTAATGGATTTTGATATGGAAGTCTGTCTATATTTTATGAAAAAACAGATGAAGAAGCTAAGAGTTTCTTTGCATGGTCTGCAGATTAGGAATTTATTGCTTGATATTGAAAATAAAGAAAACGAAAACAGAGGTAATCCCTGTTCATCTATTTGCAAATTAGGAGATGAATTTCTCATAGTTGAGCTACAGCCAGCAGTTGTTCATATCAGCATTTATCAATACGCGCACAGGTCGACCAAATTGAGGGTTTCTTTTTCGTTTAATCTAAAAAATCATGTTCATGCGTAGCATATTTCAGAATTAATCCATCATTTGGTTGCCAAGAAAAATCAGAGGGAGATAAATCTGACAAACACGTACGACAAAATTATACCATATACAGAACCAATATATGTTGGTTCTTTATTTAGTTTCATAGCCTTTTCTCCTAACTTACGTCATGTTTCTATTGCAATTATATGGAAGTGAGTATGGTTACTTATGCTATATAGCTTGGGATCAGTGGTTTTGATCATATCAGGAGGTATGAGAAGATTCCTGGGGAAATATTGGCAAGATAAAGGTTTTCAAACAGCTCAAACGCTGACATCAAAATCTTAAGAAATTCATTATTGAAACATTACTACTAAATTTATACTAGTTGAGACAGAGAGGCAGAGAGTATACCTTTCATGTTCTCGTGATGAGGAATCCCTGATTTTGCTCTCGAGCTGCTTTTAGGCAATATTGCAAGAAGCAGAAATGTGGCATGTATAAATGACAGTGATCAAGTAGTACAAAAGCTGTGGTATTCGGTATTTTAAAAAGTTAGTATATCAGTACATGCAAAACATATATATATATCATGCATTTGCCGCTATATATGTCCGGTAGAAAAGAAATGCGTGCGAGTATGTATGTATCTGCAACTGGAATTGTGGACACAAAATGTTAGTGGGTTCATGAAAATGTGAAGAGTAAATTATTCTTCACTCCTCGGATTCTCACCTCGATTTTAACAAAATCATTTCTACTATAATATTTCTTCGATAAGTTTGTTACATACAACTTTGACAATTTACATCCATCTAGTCTACCAATTGATAACAGCATAAAATCCCACCAAAGAGAAGATGATTTTCACACTTGCCAGATAAAATACACTGTTTTACAGTTTTTCAAACCTTCAACTGACAAACGTGAATGGATGCAGAGGCCCTCCACCCTCTCTGAAGTGAGTCCACATTTCCCATTTCAAAAAGCATCACTTCCATCTCCTAGTATTGAGAGAGAGAACGGCGCAATAGCAACATTGAACGTGGGTGAGCCAGCTTTGTCAATGTGTTTCATCTCAAAGTCACCTTCCTGCAATTGTATGAAAGAAATAGATTTTTTTAGCGTGCCTATGAATGGGAAATATTCATAATTTTCAAAATCGTTTGCACAAGGCGTTTCCCATTAATACACTGCTGAAATTTGTTGGGTGGTGAAATGTAAACCAGACTACGTATCCCTAAGTATCCCTAAGTACGGGCATGATTAAGACAGGGTTCAATACATGATAAAAACAAGCTTTGAGGCCATAGGAACACTGGCCACATATCATGCTCTCACTTCAATATTCACGGGACCTATTGATGTTGACATATAAGCACAAACCTTGTCCTCATCTGCTCCAAATTAAGGGAAGAAAAGGCAAAAGCCAACAATCACTCTTCAGGAAGAGAAAGAACATCGCCACGACTTACCATTCTACCATTGGGAGTGCAAAGTGGGCATGCAGATGAGTATTCAAATCCTGTCCTAGGAAGTATAACCGGCTGTTCACCTATAACTCCAACTCCCCTGCAGCATGACAAAAGATTTGAAATTCATTAGAAGTCAATGAAACGCAAACTGCAGCCCATGCTGATGGAACCAAAAAAGAAAAAGAAAAACCAAGTCATATAAACTGAAGTATTTTAGAAGACTCCTGACCAGAATAAGATAATTTAACTCACCAAAAATTTTCAGTTTTTCCATTGGCATCTGTGATAATCCAGTGTCTTCTGAGAAGTTGAACAGGGCGATCTGAGTTATTAGTGATTCTTATTCTATATGCAAAGAAGTACTGCCCCTTTGAAGGCTGACTTCGGCCCTCAATGTACACGCTCCTAACTTGAACCCTTATCCCCTGAAATACATGAGATTTGGTTATGATTACTCAAATCAATTTAAACCATTTCTAATATGCATTTTATTTAGCTTCTTCCTTTTAAAGCAACTTCATGTTATCTATGCAGAGTAAAGCAACAGGATGATTACCTAAAAACTCAAACCTAGACCAGATTGTGGGTATTTACTTTGACACATGGAAAAGAGCATGCATACTAGAGTAACTTCGGATTACTTATTGCTATCTCACACATATTTCAACAGCCCCATCCATACTCAACCCATTTATTCTCCCAATTTCAATCATATTTGTGTTATCATCGAAATGATCATGCATAGTAATGCACCTTTGTGTTATCTATTGCCGACTCACACATATTGCAACAGCCCCGTCCATAATCACCCCCTTTATTCTCCAATTTTGAACATGTTTCCCATATGGAAAAGATCATATACAAGGAGATCAAAACTGGTTATTCAAGGACATCATATGGGTCTCTAATTTAATTATGCTGAAAATAAGTTTTGCAAAGGCCAAATAAAAATACACAGGTCAAATTGTAGTATACAGGAGTTACATGAACAAGATAATATCAGTTTATATGAAAACAAAAGATTTATAAGACAGTAAGAACTGCCACGCTGACCAGATAGTTAGCATACCAAGGTAGTTGCATCACTTGAACATTTCAAGAGAGAAAGTGGTGCAATTTCCTTTAGCTCATCGCGATACCTAGTTGCATCCTGCCAAAAATTTACCAAATGGATAAAAGTTTATCAGAAACATCCACGGTGAACAGAATGGCATAGGAATAATATGAAATCATGTTTTATGGCATGACTTAGGCAAAATAGTCATTATATCAAAAAAACTGAAACCATAACTGTAAAGTGCAACCTCATTCAAGTCCATTGAGTTATATATGCCTCATTCCAAGACAGTAAGATGTAGGAAGACTGTTACTTGTACTATAATAATTTATAGAATGATGTATATCATTGAAAACTACATTCGATATCTAGGCTTCCAGAAAGTTATACAACGTCCATGCCCTTTATTAAAATATCGAATTCACTATTGGAGTTTTATGCTCATATTTGTGCTGATAGATGATTTAAGAAATAAACAAATGCAGTCACAGATAAAGGCAAATGCCAGAGCAAAAGGATTGGATATCTTAAGTTAAACTCACAAAATTCTAAGAAACTAAACTGCCAAAGCCTGCAGAAAGGTGGTTGGTGCAAGAACTTCTACACAGGACATGATACATAAAAGCTTAGTTCAATACAAGTTGTCCATACACGAAAGGCCAACTATTTTTAGGACCTTAGATTTATAACTTTTGTTTGACCCATGTTTAAGAACACTCATAGTTTTAGGACTCTATTCTGTCTTCTGAACTCTTCATGATTGGGCAACAAAACCAAAAACCTATAAATCCTAGCGAATAAAACAGAGTAGTTTATTCCAATCATTGATACTGATAAATGATTATTTTCGACAACAGCATCTGTAAAGTTAACCCTTTTTTTCCATCGCGACATGAGACACCTGACAGTAAAATAGGCAACAACTGACAAGCTGAAACATTAGAAAAAGATGCAGAATTGAAGAATCATGGAGGCTTAAAAAAAGAAAAAAGAAAAAACAAGATGACCATTTTGACCAAACCCAAACACAAATATTGAATGTTTCCATCTAAAATGAATAGAAATTTCTCCAACTGCATAGCAGCTCGGATAAACCCACTACATATAATAAAATTTCACATTCAAATTGGAAAATGAGATACCACAAAAAGCTACCTCAAACCGCTCATCAGCAACTGCCTCCTTAAGCAACCTACGAAGCCGCAAAACTGGTTCCACTTCCTCAAATGATCTCAATGAATCACGAAGTCTTGCAGCTTCTTCATAGTCCTAATATCAGAACAAACAGACTCATATATTTACAACGATATTACTATCCCAAAACCCATTTTATTGCCAAAAATAAAAATAAATAAATAAAAATCATGCTTCCTGACCTTTGATGCCACATTCATTTTGCTTACACTCAACACAACCCAAACCAAAAAGAAAGAAAAAGCTTACATATTTCCCAAAGAAGAAATTTGAACCCACAATATATATTCCCTACATTTTCCTAGAAACCAAACAGTGATTAAGCAGGTAATTTACCCAATTAAAAAAAGTAATGCCAAATCAGAATACTTTTTTTTAAAAAAAAGAAAGAAATTGGCTTTAATTAAATTCAAATTGTTCCAAAGAATACTAATAATAATAAAAAATGTTACCTCAGATTGTGCAGCAACCTCCATTTGTTGTTTGAGCATAGCATAAGTTTGACTGCGAGACAAAAAGGAACTCGGACTAGGGTCCGAACTCGAACTCGAACTTGAACTTGTTCCTTCACCCCCTCCATCTCTCTCAACAGAACATGCTACAATCCGACAATTTCGGCTGTAATTCCTCAAATTCAAACACTGTCTCCACTCCGTACCGAAGCTCCGACCCGGAACATACCTCCTCGCACCCGTACTAAAATCCGTTAACAATTTCAGATTGAGTGACTGCATTTTTTCCAGAAATAATTTTATGGTGACAGCTGGTGACTAAATCGAGAATTTTAATTGTGAAGTGACTAAATCGGCCGGGACTATGGTAGTTTAGAGAGTCAGAGGAGAAGGGTGATTTGCGGAAATGGTGGCTATTGTGGGATTTTCCCTTCATTTTTTTCTTTTTTAATTTATGTGTATCAGATTTTTGTGTTGCTGATTATGGGTGAGAAATTTACACGTTTTGGGTTGGGTTGACAGACGAAAAATCATTAAGTAATTATTTTTTAAAATATTTTTTATTTGAAAATATATTAAAATATATTTTTTAAATTTTTTAAAATTATTTTTAACATCATTTTAAAATACAAAAAAAAATAATTTGAAATAAAATAATATATATTTTAAAAAAATACTTTTAAAATGTAAAAACAAATAAAATTTAATTGATAAAAAAATTACTTCTTAACTTGGATGAAAGTATTTTTATTATATTTGATGATTTTTTATTAATTTCCTGTATTTTAAAAATAAACTCATAAAATAATATAAAATTTCTTTACTAGCTTTATCATAGAAGATACGGTGCTATGCTTGAATAAATCTAAAACCTATGGGTGGATATAGTTTTTAAATGGTCACAAAGAATAAACTTTTTTTATTATTAGTTGCTGTCCAAGAAAAAAGAGAAAAAGAAAAAGAAAAGGAGGTGGTCAAAGAATAAACAATGGTTCGAAATCTCTTACATTTCCATGCACGTGTTCGCTACATATTTTATACGTGTTGAGATGTCAAGAAGAGTTGTTGTTTAGAGAATTATAGAATATTCTCTATAAAAAATAAAATTTATAAAAATTGTGGAGGGTAATGTTTTAGTTAGCACGCAGCATTTCTTTTCTCCACGACGCTAGTGATATCATTTAAGAATCCTGTGTTATGAAAGTATTATTTAGAGGTGAGTTAAAAAATTAAAAATTTGAGAAAATTGAATAAAAATAATTGAAAAAATTGAATTGTGAAAAAAAAACTGATTAAACCGATTTAAATTTTGAAAAAACCAATCGGTTCGGTTCGGTTTCAGTTTTATAAGCCTAAAACAGAAAAAACCGAACCAAATCCAAACCGAAAAAACCAGAAAAAACCGAGTCAAACCAAAAAAACTGAGTCAAACCGGTTTGAACCGGTTTTTATCCTAAAAAACCAAATCAAACCGAAATCGGTCGGTTTGAACCAGTTTTGATTTTTAAAAAACAAAATCTAATTTAGTTATTTTATTTTGATAAACCGAACCAAACAGAAAATAATCACAACCTATATTATTATTTACAATTTGACTTTGCTTTCTTTTAAACTTTATAAATTTATAGGGTCATTTTTTTGCAAGTTTGTTAAACAAAGAGGAAAATTTTAAGGATTGTTGGCCCACTGAAATCCAAGGCTGACGCATGGGCCTAATAGCATGATACTGGCAGTTCAGGCACGTGTTCCTAGGCCTGAATATTTTTTAAAATTATCTAAATGCGTCGTTTGCTTAATTCGTTTTATTTTTTTTAACAAAAAATAAATAAATTCACGTGTCATTTGCAAACTCACTTTTTAGCCCTTATTAGTTACATGCCCCGCGCGATACCACGGGTCAATTATTTTTTACATTTCATAAAAAGCTAAGATCTAAAAGTATTAGGTTTTTTTGCAAAGTTATACCCAAGAATCTTAGGTTTAGTTGCAATGCCTAATCCAAGAATAATATTTATAATATTAATAATAACATTAAACTTGCATGGCCTAAATTTAAGTGGGTTTGACTGCAATACCAGACCCAATAACATTGGACGTGGGTCTAGCTGCAAGGTCGTGTCATAAATGTGTGATAATTAAATAGATTAGTTAAAAAGAAAAAAACAAAGAAAAAAACCAACAGGAAAATAAAAACTAATGAAGAAAAAAAAATGAATAAACTGGGTTAACCCTTCAAACCAGGTTAACCCGTCATACCTTGAATTCGCATCGTGAAAGTTTGATAATTAAAAAGGAAAAAAAACAAACTAATAGGTTAACCCATAATTAACTGGGCTAACTCGTCAAACCAGGTTAACCTGTCAAACCCGGAATCCTTGTCATGAAAGTTTGATAACTAAATAGAAAAACAAATTAATGAAAAAGAAAAAAAATAAAAGGATGAGCCTTTTCACTGTGGATTGCACTATGCAATCCACAGTCAAATGCATAAAAACAACAAAAAAAGAAAAAGAAAAACTAAAGGCATCAACCGAGAACTACTTAGAAAAAAAATTAATATTAATAAACTAAATTAATTAAATAAAATTAATTAAAAAGAAAAAAAACCTCTAAGAAGAAAAAAAACTAAATAGAAAGAAATTTAACATTAACAAACTAAACTAAACAAAAAAAAAAATTAAAAAGCAAAAAAAAAAAATTCCAAGTTAACTCGTCAAACCAGGTTAACCCGTTAAACCCGGGATCCGTGTCATGAATGTCTGGTAACTAAATAAAAAAAAGTGAACATTAACAAACTAAACTAAACGAAAAAAATAATAATAAAAAATTAAAAAAAATCCGGGTTAACTCGTCAAACCATATTAACCCGTTAAACCTAGGATCTGTGTCATGAAAGTCTGATAACTAAATAAAAAAAATTTAACATTAAAAAACTAAATTAATCAAAAAAAAATTATGAAAATAAAAAACAAAAAAAAAATTGACGGGTCACCCCAGAATTAACTGGGTTCACCCGTGAAACCAGGTTAACCCGTGAAACTCGAGATATGTGTCATGAAAGTCTGATAACTAAATAGAAAGAAATTTAACATTAACAAACTAAACTAAATAAATAAAATTAATTAAAAAGAAAAAAGCAAAAAAAATATATTTCTGGGTTAACTTGTCAAATCAGGTTAACCCGTTAAATCCAGAAAACGTGTCATGAAAGTCTGATAACTAAATAAAAAAATTTAACATTAATAAACCAAATTAAACAAAAAAACTTTTATTAGAAGAAAAAAATAAAGAAAGAAGCAAAAAAAAATCTCGAAAGGCATAAAAAACAGCTAAAAAAAATAAGACAACTTAAAAAAAAAAACCAAAAATGGATCAGTGTTTTAATGTGAACTGCACTGTG
>Ga0307515_10003614_pt1 | contig 32486 bp, 31 predicted proteins | sample 17_EM_MG_FD_194513 | JGI IMG/M metagenome (GOLD analysis project Ga0307515, IMG submission 194513) | Populus trichocarpa ectomycorrhiza microbial communities from riparian zone in the Pacific Northwest, United States - 17_EM | ecosystem: Host-associated > Plants > Roots > Unclassified | place... | reverse complement strand
CTGCAAGAAGCACATGTTGACAATGCTATTCTTCGTGACCATTTGACCTCCAAGGTGGCGCTTGAGCAGCCTGGGATCAGAAGCACTGACCCAGACATCCCGATAGAAAACAATTGCACAGATGACCGTCTGCATCTCGGGATGGCAGGGGGCAGTGGGGATTACAAAGATGAAGGTGACGAAAGCGACGAGGGTGATTCCATCCCCACTGCCAGCGGGCAATGATTAGCCACGACGGAACTAGAGAGGTTCGACCTGGGAACCAGTGAGGTCGACTGGTACGAGGGCAAAGATGACGACAATGTGGATGCAGATGAGGAGGCAGAAGCATTGCAAGCCGATGATGTATCAATGCAGAATGTGGAGGACTGAGGGCATAGTACTAGAGAGTGTGAAGATTGGACAGTATATTTCAGACCTGTACAATATGAATATGGCAAAGCAAATGCAATGGCAAGCGATGTATCCGAAGTGAAGACCGTATTGGAATATGTGACAACATCTCAATGCTAAACTAATATGCAGAGAGTGCAGCATCCGATATATACCAATAGCGGACAGTTGAATGTGGCACTCAACCGGAGAAAGGCATACACACTGCCCAGCGTGTGTTAACGGCTACAACATGAATGCAGCCCCTGAGAACAGTGTAGCACACATGTCGTTCTAATGATGTGAATATGTCACCACATTACAGATGCTATGTTGACGAGGTAAGTATGCAACGCAACCCATCGCCTGGGCACCAGGAAGTGTGTAATTCTCCATCAGAGGGTACAACGTTCCGTCAGAGTCGTCAGAGCCATCCAGAACACCTGGGTGTTTCTGACGGGGACCCAGGTTGTTGCTGATGTATGGTTACATGTATACCAAAAAGTGCACTCCCACATATACAGCAGCATACACTCTGTAGTCCACCTCCAAGTTGCTTTTAAGACAGTCACAAGTATACATGTGAGTATGCTCCCAAGTACACTTTTGAATATGATTTCAAGCACCACCCATATTATGCTCAAGATGCTTCCAAGTAAACATTCAACTGTGCTCTCGTGTAGATATCCAAGGTGCTTCCAACTGCACTCTGAAGTGTCATCTGAAGTACCCTCTCATGCACACTCTCAAGCATTCCCCAATTGCACTCTATTGCACCCACCAAGCCTATTTTGCACTGTAAATCCTACAATCCTCTCAAGAAGCAAGACACTGCAAAATCTCACTGGATAATAAACTCCCACATATGTGTTGGCAGACCTGATTCACCAACTGGTTCAGTTTTGGGTTCTAGTTACTGTAAGGCTTGTAGAAGGTAGCATATAGCAGGTAGTATTTGGTGGGGAGATTTTGGTGGGCAACATGTGGTATGTAACATGTGGCATATGGTAGGTTGTGGGTGGCAGGTGGAGCATCATGGCCAAAATTATCACATTGTTCAATAGCACATTGTCAACATTTCCTTTATCATTCCTACTTTAACAGGATCTCACAATGTTCCACAGTAATGGAGTTGATATTTTCAGCCTCAAATACTGCTAGGTTGGTAGATAATTGGATTGTGGGGAGCGCAGATCTCCATCTCAATGTTCGCAGCAGAGTCTGGAGCCACTTTTATGTGTATTGTGGGCACATTCAGATACATTTGGTCCACAGATGCTCATAATGATGTTGATGGTGAGAGCAATACTGATGGTAATGGTAATGGTAACAGTGATAATACTGAAAGAACTTAGTTACATAGGTTGCCTACATCAATGGCTATGTCAAAGCTTCAACACACATAACACATTGAATTGGCCCAAGTTTCCACCATGTCAGAGTTCAATGGGCCCAAAGATTGAGATGGAAATGCTATTCCTCCCAAATCATAACTAGCTTTGGTATTGCGCTGACATAGGATCCCAATCTGATCTGTAAGTTAGCTATCAAGTAGGTTCTGAATCAGGATCCAAATCAATCTGCCAAGCCAGCTCCAAATAATTCTGTCAAGCAGAATCCGAAGCTGCCACGGTTGATGCATTCCAAGAGTCTGCAAGTAACGCCACAGCCTATCTGTAGTCAACACTGGCTGAGATTGATTGGCTGCCTGCTGTGTATAGTATATTAGAGACATTTACCAGTATCTATAAACTGACTAGTGATGGCAATAAACTACACATCATGAAGGGGTTCACCAAAGGCTTCCTTTGAGCTGTCCACATTCATGTGTGTGTACAGTATAATCTATCGTTGATTGTCACTTTTGCTGATTTACATACAGCTGACTATTCAAGTGTGGACAGGTAAAGTAAATATTTGTTTATATATTAAGACTGGGGAATATCCATACCATTGACAGACAGTGGGTATCATTTTATTTGATTTCAATGATGACTATTTTTAGTTTACCATATTCAGAATCAGTATTATGAAACAAATATACGCAAAATTGTTCTATGGATAAATGACCATCTTTCATTAGCTATCACCTTTTACTTCTTTAAACTTATCTGACAATATCCATTTACAGTATTTTTAATACTGTATTAATATTGCTTTCAGCTTTCCATTCAAGTTTACTACAATATAAACTCCATATATATATCTAATTTTGGTTCATAGCCAGCTTCAACTGCTGCCAGTACCATCTTGATACATATTTCCCAATTTTCAACATCACCGCATTGAATATTCTCTTGTAGATAAGATAATTAGAAACTTTTCGTATACCTCTATTATTGCTCATTTACAATTTCGAATGATATCTTGTATTTATCCAAAGACAATATTTCTGCTGCAATTTGGTTACTTTTCATTTGCCATATAGTTATGAAGTAAGTGAATTGAAGAACTATTCAAAAATTCACTGATAATATGTACATATTAAGACTGGTATTGGTTGAAAATATGTACCATATTATGATTGGTAAGTAATATTCTTATGGTACAATACAAATATTTATACTAGACAAATAAAATAGAACAAATACTATATACTTCTAGGACAACAAATGTGACTGAGAATACAGTTATTATATTTCACTAACTCTGAAAGCCATATGTAGTAATCTCAGCTGCTTTCAAATTTAGCTAGTATCTGAGTATACTGTAATTCTATCATCAATATATCTCCAAACTGGTAAACTTTTTGACTGCATAGAAATATTGTCCACAGGTAACATAAACAACTACTAATAGATTTTGACAGACTAGGATATATCAGGATATACTTGGAATAACCAGAAATATGGAATACAATATTGTGTAAATGTGTACTTAGTATCTAGATTATTTTATATTGTGCAAATAAAGTACTTCTGTCAGTCCACTTAATTGCTAGTTGAAACTTGATTACAGGTGTATACTATACTAATGTATTGCCAAAACGGATTTATTGCTGTTTTATAAATAGAAAGAGGTATCCATATATTGATATATTCATATGTAGGTAGACTGAGACTTGCATATAGATATAATAGAATAGATAAATAAATTAATAGGCAGATTGATTAATAGATTGATAGATAATGAGATACAGTAACAGATTAATAAATACACATTTAGATATAGTAAATTATAAATTAATCAATACAATTGTATAAGTTGTGTGAATCAAGTAGTCAGAAGTCTATTAAAATTTAACTCAATATAGTTTACAGATATCAGTAAATTTCAATCAATATTGAATCCTGACGAAGTTGAAAATATGTCAAACACGTATTATGAATTCAAACGAATGAGCTAGACATATTAATGATGTCTGCTTTTTTTTGTTGATGCAAAGTTGAAATCGTTATACATCTATCCACACTCTATAACTGAACTTTGCTATATTTGTATTCAATGTGCAATTAGTAGTACTTATAACATGTTGCTCCAGATTTTGCAGGATTTGACAGCTTTTACTTGCATATAAAGATTTGATTATATCTAAAAGTTCAAATTTACAATATTTGAGTACTCAGAGAATTTGAACAACCTATACAAATTATTACAAACTGGTTAAGAGTATTTCACCATACTTCACACTGTCAAATGTATAATAACTGGAAAATGACTGTTGGTTAATGGATTTATATGGAGTGCAGTAGAAATTTGAATATAGACAGGTTATTTTAGATAGTATTATATCTGCAAACTTTTAAATTTATTAACTTTATTATCAATTAATCTATCAGAAAGGTATTATTCAGACTCAATTGCAATTCAGAACTGCAAGAGGAAAATGATATTGTCATTTGAATTAAATTTGATTGTATTTAGACCTACAGTTTAGAAATACTACAATATTAGAAAATACAGAATTTTGTATCTTTTTGATGATAATAAGCATTAGAATACTGTTTTGCAACTGTTTTGCAAATTTTACAAATGTTTTTTAAACAATCAGGTAACTATTTTATAGTATATATGTGATACTCACTATTAGCAAAACATTATTCTTTTTCTGAGATTTGTTCTTATTATGCAGTCAATAGAAATTGAGTTATAAATGTTTGTTTAATTTTAATATTCTGTTTAAGCTGTATAATTTTTTGTGGACTTAAGTTATGCTTTTTGAAGTTTTCCCAATTTTCTAGTGCTTGAATACCTGTGTTCAATATGCCCCTAACCTACGATCTTCCAAACCCTAAACCCCAAACTCAAATCACTTCATTCATACTAGCGCACGTTAGTCTATTGACTTACAGCTTCACTTCGTCCGAAACGGTCGATTATCTTATCTTCTGAGCTTTTACTTTTGATTCGACTTCACCCACCAACAATTTTAGCCTGCCTTAACTTCATCCGACGCTGCTTTTGCAATATGCCACCTAAAAAAAAGGTAAATGCTACTACTACTGCAACTATAGGTGGCTCGATTACCTCAACTGTACGTTCTACGAGATCCTCGACTAGGAACTCTACTGCAATTGCGACGGCAGAAACCTCCGTTGTTGACACACGTGCCAACGGCAAGCGGAAGCGAGGTGCAGTTGCATCTTCCCGGATCACCACTGAATCGGGGTCTGACTGCGAGGTGATTCCCATACGCGCAACGAAACCAAAGCCAAATCCTCCTCCGAAGAAATCGGCTAAGGAACTCGCTACTATTTCCAGGGCCAATGCGGTGCAGAAATGGTTCCACGGATATGCAAGTACGTGCCTCATGTTACCCTCTACCGGAGTTCATTGATGTCGAGACACTCACATGGTCGGCCTTTAGATCCGGAAACTAATAGTATTGACCCGTCGACATTCCAGAAGTGGTATGTGATATCCGCTTACTCTCCTGTCCGATTTTGACAGTATTCGGTAGGATGGACGACTTGGGCGTTTCGTCGGACAGTGCCTTCATGTACTTCATTCTGTGGAGGTGCAACGCTGCGACACAGATGACAATCACCCTAGACGAATTTAAGATTTCTATGGATGTGATCGGGTACGCACACGGTTTATCTAGTCATGGCTGCCGCTAATACACACGCGCTGTAGTGTAAACTCGAATCAGAAACTACTTGCTAAATTGCCAGAGCTGATGGCTACAATTCGGCCCAAAATCAAACCTGTGACAAACCATCACTTCAAAACTTTCTACAAGTGGTGTTTCCACCATTTCAGACCGGAGAGTCAAAAAAATCTACCTGTCGAGTTTGCGCAAGTGCTGTTTCAAACTTTACTGGATGGGGAGAAATATTCACCATCTTGGAAGCCAACAACTAATACATTCAGCAACTCGTCGAAAGGACGCACTCCTGGTGATTTCCCACATGTTAATGCATTTGTGGAGTTCCTAAATAGCGAGCCCAAACCTGTGGCTGTCATCACCAAGGATCAGTATGAACAGTTCTACGAGTTCAATGCAAGCGTTTCTTGGGAACTGACGGAGCATTCAGAGGATAGCGCTTGTCAGTTTACGCAGAGGTCGTTGGCATCTGGTTCTTAATGCTAATTGTTTTTTTTTAGGGCCTGCATTAATCGACAGCTATGTTTCCTGGCAAAAGAGAAATTATCCCAGTACAAAAACCGTGGGGGACTAGGGGCAACACGTATGTTATATTCGGTTCTTGCCTCTCTTACCAGGTGTTCGTGCAGTACATTACCAGGCGTCCGTTGACAGCGGGGAATTATTGTATTCATTTTATCCCTAAAACTTTTATCTTTTACATTTTCAATTGTCATGGTGTTTGTATCGTTAGTGGTTTGTATGATTTGGGAGTAGGGGGAAGGTTGCAGTTCAGGGGTTGCGAAAGAAGCTGGCAAAAGAGGGCTTAATGTCGCGCGGGTATTGTGAACACTACCGAGCAGCTAAGCACATACTACTGCGTTGGTAACCTGTTCCCTGGAATGTGGTATGACTGAACATTGAATGGAGGCAGCTCGGATTTCATAAAGGTGATGCCCGAAATGTCAGGATGTTAGTAGCCGATAGCTATGGTGCAGCGTTTTTCGCTGAGATCTAAGGGTACATTTGCAGTGGACATCATCTCAAGGTCATCACATCTATTACTACCTCGCAAAAGTCCATGTATGATTGACTTAGTGACGGTTCAACACAACATTTTAACCACCAAAACCAAAACTGCCAGCAACACCACCATCCATTAAGAAAAGGAGCCAATCTGAAGAATTGCAAAATCTAGTGTGTAGAATCGCACTCTGCTGTCTTTTAATTGTAGGAGTTGTGGTTGATAAATTGCATCTTTTGAGGTTTCTGAGTGCCTCTCTGCGTACATGTTATCACAGTACAACAGGTAAAATACAGGACACCTCCGACCACACACCACATTTGAGTTTTGCCAAGACCAATTTTGTTGAATTTTGGTTGGCATTGTCAGAAAAATTCAGCTTTAGCTTTTCACTGAAATACCCTCAACACCTGGATACAATATGCAAATGAGACTTGTTAGCAAAAAGAGTCATCAGCACTATCTCACAACCTATTAACATAGCTCAGTAAGAATATCAGGGAACAAGAAATGTTTCCTCCAAGCCTGGGAAGTCTGTTAGTGGGAATCACTTTGAAGAGATGAATACATGATTGGAAATCAGATGTAATCCGATCATCAACATGTCAGAATGTAAATACTGAATAAAAGCCAGATTGGGAGGGTAACACATGATCTGAGGTTAGATAAGCGCCAGTGTATATAAGTTGCCACAATGGTACTGAGATTAGTATTGAATATCTTACCACTTAGATTTTAATTTATACTGATTCACTCTTGTGTTGAGTAGTACCACTTTACCATACACCCAGAGTCAAGCCTAGGCATATGTGACTTCACACTATATTCAACCTTTCAGTAATGGGATATATTTCAATTACAAAATTATATCAGTTTTAGCACTATTGTAAATCTATGACACAACTGACAGAAATAAACAGCCTGCAGGGCAATTTTGCTGTCTATCAACTAGTATTCCTTCCAATAGAGTTTCAGAAGGTATAATGTACTTGGCTGGTGAAAATTCGAGGAGGGAAAATGTAAGATCTTCTCTTAGCTGACCAACTCCTATCTAAAACTCACAACCCTCAGTACTTTTGGAGAATGAAATGTAAGTTGAAAGTAGATAGGGAGTTAAAGATCACATGTCTGACATGGACAATTGTAGGAGTGTATCAGCAACATGTAGTGTAGTCACATGCAGCCTCAAAGAGCGAGTTGGAAGATGTGGAGACTAACCTTAGAAGTGTCAATTTCAGGAGACAATTGCACCTGAAGAGGGTTTTGTGGCCACTCTTCAGAGCGACTTGGATGATTGATAACTGGCACAGGAGTTGTGTTAGCAACGGATCTGGGTAAATTGCCAGATGTCCAGGTTTTGACCACAAAAACGGTGTGGCTCGGTCCTTGAACCATCCAAAAACCCATCCTGCTGCCCCTTGGTGGGCCAAACCCGTACTGGTACCCGGCAACCTGTGGGTATTGCCGGGTTTGTCGAAAACTGTCCGTCCCAATCTGCAGTTCTGCATTTTGGGTTTTTCTATTTATGGTTGCATCCAGATATCTTACTGTTAATCGCAAAATATTGACATTGGTATGTCATCATCTTTTTTTGATGTATTGGCTGTGTTTATAATCAAAATGAAATAAAGTCACGCTCCCTAGCCCATCGTGAAAATGAGTGTGAACAGAGCATCAACGATTTCTGGTCTTGCATCTTGGGTACTCTGTGTGGTGATTGGTTGCAGATATTCATAAAAGAGGCATTGGCCACCTCTATTGGGAAAAGAGAAAGTGACACACTCCATACCCCATCTTGAAAATGAGTGTGAATGGAGCGTCAATGATCTTTGGCGTTGCATCATGGTTTATCAAGGCGCGATGTGGCCGTTATTGTCTATATGTGAAGTTTTGACTGTTTTTGAAAGCTAATACTCATGAATACTTAGTTGCAGCTTTGTAAATGAAATAAGTTGTTACTGTCCAGGAGGCTGTCGTGGGAATATTTCTTGCTTACTAGCCTAACAAGGCTGCCTGCGCCTTGTTTATAGATGTCTGCGATCAAGCACCACTTAGATCGCCCAAGATGCAAGACGAAAAATTGTTGACACTCTTTTGATGCTCATTTTCAAGATGGGGCAGGGAGCATGTCGCTTTCTTTTTTGTCTATAAAGGCGGTGAATTCTTGGATTATGTATAACCACTACCAACTCACTTCTTAATTACCTGACTTAGAAGACCAAAAATCATTGACTCTCTGTTGACGCTCATTGTTAGGAGATAGTAGCGATGTCATGGCTAGCGTTTATGCCCATAAAGACGGCCAATGATTTCATTATGCTTCATAGCAACCAGGTCTCTTAGTAATCAGTTGACTTACATGACCAAAAATTGTTTACGCTCTGTTGACACTCATTGTGCCATGTGCAGATCTGCAATATGCAATCATTCGATTTGGCATAGTGTATCAATAATGACGTTTTGGCAGCCTTTCTATCATCTTCATGTATTTTCTCCTCTATGATGAAATTGTTATGTAATAATACATCGGCAAAAGTGCAAATCGACTATAGGCTGCGCTATGCTCACACGTGCAGCTCATAGCAAGCTTCCTGTGGACCCCTGCGCGACGCGCAGCCTATAGTCATCTATAGTCCATTCATAGCGGTGTGGGCGTGGGCCTATGGAACTATATACGGCTGCCGGCCAGAGATGGACCTATACTTGTCTTGACTGCCTGCTGTTTTACCGGTACTGTACACACGATCGCTGCTAGTCTGCATGAGAGCCCACTGGCGATTCAAAGCCTGCTCAAGAGCCTACTTGAGAGCCTGCTTGAGAGAGCCACCACTTCAGGAGGAGTAGAGTTTTCCTCCACTGGAAGCCTTTGGTTGATGGCAAACTATGAGTTTGTGGAAGCTTTGGCTGATAGAAGCCTCTAAGTCTGTGGAAGCTTTGGCTAATGGAAGACTCTAAGTCTGTGGAAGCTTTGATGCTGACGTTGACGTAGCCAACCTTCTTGTCCAAGTGCGTCTGGTACTATGATCACCATCACCGACACCATCACCATTGCCATTATCACCATTGCCATCATCACCATCACCATCATCACCATTGCCATCATCACCATCGCCATCATCACCATTGCCATCATCACCATTGCCATCATCACCATCAGCCCCGGACAGAATTGGCACACATACACCCAAAATCGGTGGGAAGCAGGCAGTTGATTCCGCAGGAAAATCGGAGTCGGAGATCTGCGCTCCCCATGATCCAATTGTCTACCTTTCCTGCAGAATGTAAGGCGGCAATTGACAACACTATGACCATGAGGCATCGTGAGATCTTGTCGCAGTGGCTGCACTACAATGAGATTCAGACTATGATATCGACCGACGTCATGATTTCGGCCGCTGCCACCCGCCTCCTGCCACCCGCCTCCCAGTGCCTGGCGCCTGCAGCTCAGCAAGTCTCTGGATTGAGCACCCAGGAGCATACATGGGAGCATATAGTCAAATGGTCTTGCGTCTGGAGAGTGTACTTGGGAGCATGTTCGGAAGTGTGCTTGAGAGCATCTTGGGAGCATACTTGGGAGCATTGGTCAAGCAGGCTACGAGTGTGCCATCGAGTGCTATTAGGAGCATCATTGAGAGCATGCTCGGGAGCGAGCTTGAGAATGCAGCCGGAGGTGTACTTGGGAGTATTCTTGGAGTGTACTTGGGAGAGTTTTGGGAGCTTACTTGGGAGCGTATAGTCAACCAGGCTGGGAGTATGCTATCGAGTGCAATTGGGAGTGTACTTGGGAGCGTACTCAGAGTGTACATTGGAGCATCTGGAGACTGTACTTGGGAACGTATAGTCAACCAGGCTGCGAGTGTCATCGAGTGCATTTGGGAGTGTACTTGACAGCGTGCTCGAGAGTATGCTTGAGATCATCTTGAAAGCGTACTTGGGAGTGTATAGTCAAGCAGGCTGGGAGGGTGCCATCGAGTGCAATTGGGAGCATCCTTGAGAGCATGCCCGGGAGTGTACTTGGGAGCGTCTTGAGAGCTTAATTGGGAGCGTAAGTCAAGCAGGCTGGGAGTGTACAATCGATTGTAATCAGGAGTGTATTTCAGAGTGTATTTGGGATCGTGCAATCAAGTCCATCTGCAGTTTTATTCAATGCTGCATGATGTATAGTATCAAGCGCCCATAATGGCATGTGTATCACAGTAATCTAGTCCACTTGCAGGTCCATAGCATCTAGTAGTGCCACGCGTCAATCATGCTATGGATTACCGGCCCACAGACAGCTTCTCTATGAGTTACGCGTCGTGTAAGGTCATTTTTCCCAGTGTACATATAAATATATCCGTTAAAATATACTGTAAAGTGTCTGCTAATTGTACTTAGTAATACACTCAAAATCCTGTTCCTTTTGATCTATGCTCGTCTTCACTGGCAGGTTCGCTCAATAGGGTTCTCTCGTCTGCAAAATCGATGTTAGCTGCATTACCACACAGCAGATAGTGTACTAAGCAGTGGATGTTCCTTCATTAGTCCACAAATCTGGAATCAAATCTTGATTGTGCTTGCTATCCTTGGAATATGCATCAACATTCAAAAATTGTGCGTTGGAAAGAAGAGCATGTAAATATGCATGTCCAGCTGGAGCTATGTTGATTTGGGACTCTTGAGCTCCCTCAATGTCACCAGGTGGTGAAGATGCCGTGTGGGGTGGAGGTGGCATTGGTTCTGTTTTCAGCTGTCTGCGTCGGTCTGGTACAGGTGGACCCATTCTTATGTGCCTCCAGCATATCTGCAGATTATTTGCTGTTCCAGTTTGTTAAGGAAGGGAGCCGTCTGTGTGATTTTCACCAACCATAGCCGGCTGTCTTTCTAATGCAGCCTTCACCTATCTATGCCCAGCAAACTCAACTCCCAGCTCCTTCTCTTTTCGGACTTCAGCACGAGGTTGCTTGATCAGGTATTGCTTTCCAACATTCCGGCCCACCAAAACCCTCCTTTGGCCATTTTGGCGATATTCAAGGCAAGGTGCATGCCGGACTGTTCTAGTTGTACCCAAACTCCTTGCCTTGCCATATTAGCTGACATATCGAAAATGTACAAGAAATTAGCTGCTGCTTCTCGAAATGAGATTTGGCTATTTCCTCGACCATAAACACTTCTGTAGTCTCCACCAAGCAGTGTAAAACCTGGTTTGTCCACACCCAGGGACACTAATGGCAAAATTCTTTTGTGGAAATCCCAGAGCTGTGAACATCATGATGTTCGATTTCATGGACTGAGCGGGAAAATGCCTTGGGCAACCTTGGAGCCTTCCCGTTACGGGCAGCTACAAAATGGTCACAGAGCCCTCTGTCTGTACCAGCTGTAGGTTATCTAGTCAGATCACAGCCGTCTGCCTCGATATGAGTAAAGTAACATCATATCGCGTGCTGCTTGCTGTCGTTGCTGCTGCCAGTGTTACGGACCATCTTATATGTGCATCTTGGGTGATAATTTCTGTGGCTGCATTGACAGCCTCGAGGTGGACTAACTAGTGTCTGCGTTGTTGCAGTGTCCCGGGGAGTGCCCCATTTGATGAAATGTCTGCCGGTCGGCTCGATTTCGATCCGCTCTCACCTTGCCGAGGTGTTGGTGTCGCCATGATTTGCTGGTGTGGAAAAGCAGAGGATGATGAGAACTAAACAAAGTGGGAAGTCCTGAGGAACAAATAGTTAGCTTCAAGTCAAGATGGAATAATTAAGTGGCAACTTGCAGGATCTACTGAAGTTGAATCCTGCAGGGGTTTTCAACCATCCTGCAATTTGCAGTATGTTGGTCCGATGGTGTGTGTTGGTTAACAGAGATGATTAGACATGAATGACAGCCGAAATCTCGGGTTTGTGAGAAATGAACAGGAAATCATCCCATGGAAAGGATGTCTGCAGATTTTTGTCTCAACAAATCCCAGGGATTTGACAACAAACAGATGCTGAAAATCAAGTCATATTGAAGGATAAGCATAACTATTCCTAATGTAGTGACGGTCAAAATGCTCATTTTGCTTTGTTCAAGTCGATCAAACATACCAACCTTGACATAAAAGACCCAGCTTGCCTGGATATGATCCATATTATGCAATATCAATCATCTCGCCCAAGAACAAAGTCAATACAAAATACAATGGTCAACACTCCAAAACAGAATTTTTCGCCACTACCAGCAGCCAAACCTGGCAAATCAATAAAGCATTCCACACTATGAAGTTATCAAGTGAATGAAGGCAAGAGGAGTGAGGAAGCAGATAGGGTCGAAGCCCTAGGGGCAATGTGCAGCTTGCATTCCAAACAGAAGCTTGCGGTGCAGACAAGACTAGAAATGCAAATTTTGACAAATGAAGACAAAGAGCAATGGATTGAGAATCATGTGGTCAGAGACACCGCTGTGGTAAGAAAATAAGTTGAAGATGAAGTGACAGCAATTATGCAGGAGTAGGACGATATAACAATGCTGGTAATGCGAATTAGACAAACAGAAACCCCAAAGAAACATTTGAGCAGATGCTGAATGCGATCGGAGACAGTCTGAGCGATTTTGCATAATCCAATGATCAGGAGGATGCAGATGGTAAGGAAGATGATGAAGAAGATACCGAGCTGTGCAAGCTGAGCAAAGATGACAAACGTAGCTGGGTGATGGGCACAATATCCCAAACCGTACAATGCTGCATGGAGAGATTTCTGCGGAAGCAGATGAAGCTTGATGAATTCACACAACTGGGATGGGGGGACGCGACCGATTACTTCCATCACCGAGATCAGGAGTACAGGATGGCCAAATTGAAGGATATGGTGGTGGTTAGGCTGCAACCGGACGAAGTTGCAGCCGCACCTGCACTGAAATCATTTCGACAGCTTATGGAGACCCTTGATATCATCCCTGGAATATTCACAAATGCTGCAAGGGACATCTCGCCCAGGAAGCTGTCATATGAGGCTAGGATCCGGGGAACCACAGTGTCACAAACATGTAGCATCTCAACTGCCTGACCAGGCGCCTGATTCGTCTCTGATCATGATAGTGAAGCCGGTTGAACCTGTAAGCTTTTGCACCTGCAGATTGCCTCCCTAGCTAATTACCATATAGAAATTGAATTTGGAAGATGAAATGATGACAGCTCCTGTGTCACCGGAAGAATAGATAGGCAAATTGCCATTTTTGACAATGAATCTCATCGAAATGCAATTCTTGTACCTATTTTGCTATTTGTCAGCCTTGTCTTGATTTCAGTAACCAAATTGTGTGACATGATAATTCCTCTGTGCAGGTGCAACGGTTGTATGCGCCATGTGAACGTTCAAGACCTCATAGGAGGTTGATGGACAACCAAGATAATTGATATCGACGTGTAAGTTACCGGAAAGTGGAAAAGCAAAAATTAATCTCCAGCCGAAATTGGCTAATAAAATTTCAGTCAGTGATGTTATCCGAGTCATGAACGGAGCGGATAGTGTGCAATACAAACCTGTATGATTGGCAACCATCATGCTGCTGTAATCCATGCATCCAACTGCATAACTCTCTGCTCAGACCTGGTGCACATAGTTGAGAGGGTAGAAATGGCTTATAGTAGGTCGTGGAAATCGAGAAGAAGCAGCTGGATGAGGAATGGTAAGGCAGGTCGGGTATAGTAATCAAAAACCAGTAAATGGATCTACATGCTGTAAATTGCTGGCGGAAAGAGTGGGAATGAGATAGGGCTATTTCATCCATCGCTCCGATAACGAGTATAGTGGTTGATCAGAATCTGACAGGCCATGAATCTTTTGGATACAAATGATTATGCATAGACACGATATATTGGTTGTCAGTAAACACTATATGAGTTTCAGGATCCAATTATTGAGCATACAATGACTGTTAGGATGTGTTTAAGGTGGGCATCAACAGAACGTCAACAATTTTTAGTTTTACACAATGGGCAATCAAAGAGCTGCATACTCACATCCTTCAAAAGTGAAATTTTTGGTCGCATTTATAGATAAATCGGTAAGCGACATGCTCGTTGCCCCATCTTGAAAATGAGCGACACCGGAGCATCAAAGATTTTTCGTCTTTCATCTTGGACACCCCAAGGGCTGTGCAATGACATTAACCCATAATCAATGTACTGGCCGCCTTTATAGGCAAAAAACCTAGTTAAGATATTGCTACCAGCTTCTAAAAATGAGTGTCAATGGAGCATCGATGATTGTTGGTCTTGTAAGTACAGTAATTGAAATGTGACTTGGTCGCTGTTATGCATAGTCGACCTATTGGCGGCCTTTATAGGCAAGAGAGACAGTGTCATGGGCACTGCCCCATTCAGACAATGAGCGTCAACGGAGCGTCAATGATATCTAGTCTTGGAAGTAAGGTATTTGAAAATTGATTTGATCGCTGTTATGCATATCCGACATATTGGCAGTCTTTATATGCAAAACTGATAGCAATACTGGCACTGCCCCATTCTGAAAATCGGTGTCAATGGAGTGTCAATGAATTTTGGTCTTCTGAGTAAGGTTATTGAAAACTGATTAGGTCGCTGTTGTGCATATCCGAGCTATTGGCAGCCGATATAGGCAAAAGTGAAAGGGACACTGTCACTACCCCATTCCGAAAATGAGCAATAACAGAGTGTCAACGATTCTTCGCTTTGCATCTTGGGTTATCTAACTGGCAACTGGTCGCAGACATCCATAGATGAAATATTAGCCGCCTTTAAGGGCTAAAACACAGGCGATGTGCTCCCTACCCCATCCTGAGAATGAGCGTCAATGGAGCGTCAATGATTCTTGGTCTTGCATCTTGGGTAATCTAAGTATTGCTTTGTGGCAATAATTCATATATGAAGTAATGGCCGCCTTTTCAGGCAAAACAGTGCATGATATCTGTGTTAGCCGATTGTAAAAATGAGCATCAACGCAGCGTCAACAATGTTTGGTCTTGCATATTGTGTAATCAAGGCATCCTGCAGATATTCCAGCTCCTGACACTACTATTCACCACCCTGATAGGCAAAAATACAATATATCAAAGGAAAAACATGGATTCCAAAATAATCGATATCGCAAACTGCAATACATGCAAAAAGCGATCACTGGATGTTGATTAAATGCTCTTGATAAGATACTATTATCATGCAGCAAAAACAAGAGCATTATATGAATCTACAGATTGGCCAGCAGGACAACCGGCTGAGAACCGCCCCAAATCTGACGGGTTGGGAGACTTCCATTGAACTGTACCCAAATTGACGGTTCGGGTTAATTGAAGACTTGGACCCCCAGTCTGGGCCAGGTTCAGTACTGACCCGCATGTGGACCCGAGGCGACGGTTCAGATCCATTGGTAACACTTCACAGGAGTACAATGGAAGTCAACATGATATGTTTGGGAACATGTCAGTGTGCTGGAAATAGCTTTGGGTGCATCTGGAAGTATCGCTGAAACAATGCAGGATTCCCTAACTAACTATGAGAGATGACTGGATGTTTATGCATATTTATTCAGAGGTAAGCAGGTGGTATCTGATACTCTCTGCAAATACACGAGCATGGATTACCCCCAACGGTGAATATCATGCCTGGATTATTGTTCATTATCACTACCTAAGCATACTTATACCAGCTATCAACTTCTTTAATTTTCTATTTATTGCCTCACTATATTATTGAACCAAAGATAAAGATGAGTGATTCAAACATAAATACGGATACACCAAAACTGTAACCCGACTAAGTAATTGAATGACCTCACTCAAACAGGGTGTCAATGCCATTTACTACTTCTCCCATCACATTAGGGCTGATGAAAGCAGGAATACCCAATTCATGAATAGTGCAAAGAAGCTGGAGGCACTCCTAGCATTTGCTAATAATTTGTACTTGGTAGGTGGATGAAATTTAATTCCAATGTTGTTTAGCTTGATCTGTGATATCTAACAAAAGTGTAATACGATATTAACTAGCAGCAAATCTAACTGGAGGTTCGAAAGGCAATAACATATATTTGGAAGAACAAGGGTAGCAACTCCCAAGACAACAGGAGTGCCAGATGGGGAGTGCTGTGTGGAAAAGACAAGTTCACAGAAGGTGGTAAAGGAGTGCAGAATGGAAAAGAAGAGCACCAATCTAGGCTTAGGAGCACTGATGGGGATTAAGGAGCGCCTATTCCAGCTGAGAAGTGCCCATCCACAGGGGGGAGCAGTGGAAGTGGGGGTATGGAGTACTCAATGAAATCGAGGAGCACCAATCCTGGCACAGGAGCCCCTATAGAGATTGAGGAGCACGTAACCCAGTGGAAGGGCAGCAAACAGGGGGCGGGTAAGCAGAGAGGACTGACATATAGATGTGACCGTCCAAACTGAGGGGCACTGGGGGGGATTGAGAAGCTCCTGTCCCACCTAAGGAGCATTGAAATGGGGGTGTATGATTCACACAGTGACATATTAGAGTGCCAATCAAGGCAGAGGGGACTGAGGAACTCACATACCAGAATCCAGGTTCCAAAAGATGGGTGGTACAGAGCACGGAATAAAATAGGGAAGTGCCAATCCAGACAGATGCAATTGAGGAGTGGCTACCCCAGCAGAAGAGTGTTGAAAGAGGAGGAATTGAGTGATGAATGACATGGCAGAGCATCAATCTAGGCTGAGGAGTGCCAATGGGGGATTGAGAAGTGTCTATCCTAGCTTGGTTGTGCCACAGGGGGGGGGGTACGAAGGTGCCCACTAATGTGTGATTGATGAGTGCAGTGGCTTCCAGTGTAAAGTTTACCACAGGTGATGGGCAAAATGTACCTCATCTTAAGAAAACATAACTGTGGGCTACTTTCCACTGCCATATTGAACCAGTGGACAATGAATAGCTACAGCTGTCAGCACTGATGTCTGCAGAGCAAGAGGTTGAAAGAACTGCGATGTAGTAGGCTGGGGCTCAAAGCTATTGGTGGTAAAGAACAATTGACGGTGAAGAAGAATTGATTGTAAATTCCAAACAGAACTTCTATTCTGGGCAACCATGATTTCCTATCATCCATGACATTTGAATCATAAGCATGGTCAAATTGAAGATCCATTATCAACTCGTAACTTCAGACAACTGTTCAACAAGCCCCATCTGCCAACCATCCTTGAATGGTACAAATTCTCAGGGTTAAAGATGTATATATTATGGTGTAGTCAATATGATAAGTCTGAGAGAGGAGCATTAAACAAAATTCAAGACTTACAGCTTCTCCTGTTTGCAGATGTATTTTGAGAGATGGACCACCAGGCAATTGACACACAGATGGTGTACCTACAGCAGCACCTGCTAATGCATGCTGATGATCTTGAGCCTCAATTGCTAGTTTCCAAGCTTCTTCCACCTTCGAGTGCATTACATTGAATGATATTGTCCAGGGAGTCTCTGTGCCTAAGATTGCCTGCATGGGCCATTTTGCTACCTTAAAAGTAGTCTATTGGTGTTAGAGAATGGTCTGATCTCCACCGGTCTTGGGGTGTAGTACATTCTGGACTGCACAATACTTGGGCAGCAGTAGCACCTGGGTGAGTGGTGCATGGTCAGACTCGGATAATTTGATGAGGAGGGGTGACATATGGTGTGTGAGGGATGGTGGTGCTGTTACCCTAGCCGAGTTTCGGGAACGTGGATGCCAAGGCAATGCAATGATACGAATACCGTGGCTCCATTTCATTCGCAGTGGAACCCTTGTAGGTCATATTAAGTTGACCCGGCATGTATGGCCCAGAAGTAGGACCTCTACCTCATAATTCAAATTGTCGACTTGAATTTCAGACAATAAGGTAGACTCTCTGGTGCCTTCACTTTTGCCATTACCGATCTCCTGATAAGTATCATTGTCCTGCTTCAATACTGAAATTGGGGATATTATTCATCTATAATATGAAACCCAAAAGCAGAGGGTCGAAAGGTACACATTATATGGATATTGATGATTGCCCGTTTTCTTGATTGCGAGTTCTCTCTCATGGTATACTTCTTGATTCTTCTGTGAATAGTAATCCCTCACCTGGCTGAGTAAAGGTTCCATTGACTGAAATAAAGATACAATGTTGGGGAATGTAGAAGACAGTGCAAAGGTGTTCAATATAAGATAAAGAGTATTTGAATAAGCTGAAAAATGGTGCAAGAAGTTACACAAGGTTGAGGAGGATGCAATTTGAGGTCTGCCTTGAAAGGGTTCAGGAGAGATGATGTCATTGGTCCATAATAGTATTGGGACTGGCAGGCGGGGGTTGCAATTTAGCTTGGTGTCAGATGCACCGGAATGGATGGCATCCCACTACTGAATGATAGGGCTCCATATCAACAACAGTATATATGGATGCAAGAATTGGAGGTTGGTTCAAGCCAATGCACATAGAATGGAACCAGATTCACCTCAAGCACACACACTGGAAGAAAACTCCCCACAGTAACAAGGTTTGTAATATTCAGTAACACTTTGTGCTGGCCAAATGGAGCACTGAAAACCTGAATGAGAACATGTGCACCAGCATTTGACTCCTCTAAACATAGTAATTCTGGGTAAAAGTTTGAGCATGTGAAGTAGCCACATGGCATTGAGTTGTTCCACCATCGAGAATCTACAGATCTGGATAGATTTGGGACCTTCTGAGGGATAGCTGCGTTGTAAGCATTCATACTGAGTGTATTATTGAAAGAGGAGAAATATGCATCTCCATATGTTGTATGTCAACTGGAAGGACACATGTATTTTCAGCATATCATATTGTAGTAGGATGCTGCAGCTATGTTAGCAGTCTATAAGACAATATTGTAAGCATAGCTTCCCTTTTATGCATTCTTCTGGGCCACATCTGCAGAATATCCTTAACATCAATATTGCAGTGAAATGAAGAGGGACAGAATTCAGTACCCAGAGAAAAGATTCAGGAGTAGAGAGCAAATGGTATGGTGCGATGGATAAGTCAGGGGTATTCTTATTGATCCAAGCACTGGTCAATGTGAGGATTGCTAACAAGTGCATCATAAATACCCAGTCACATTCCGATGTTGAGTATAATATCTAACACATTGCTCATCATGTATTTACAAATTCAATATTGGGTTCACTGCCACCATGTTGACTTAAATAAAATAATGGAGTTAAAAGCTATGTACAATGGTATGAATGCATAGTGTGACTCTTTCTCACAGTTGGCAGAGCAATGATTGCATGCAAGGTTCAAGGAATTGAGGTCCACCGATATTTGAATGGTTATGCTGGATACAATGGCTGGGGATTTCCCACTCCCCATACTCTGACAGTTGATTGTACACTTCCAAGGTGTCTTCTCTTAACTCGAGCATTCAAGATTCTCACAGTCTGGACTTTTTCTTGATGGAAATTGGTTCACATAATGTATGTTGAGATGCGAGTTTTGGTGGCCCATACATACATTTAGTCAGAATCCAGTTAAGTCTGCAGTTATAGCATTGAGATCTTGGGCAGCTTGGAGTAAGTGCAGTACATGCAGCAAGTGGGAGTTGTCGGCCATCTATCTGCAGAGTCACTGAACAGAATGTTGCATTTGAGATTCATTTTCTAAAGTTCCAACTGTTTGATGGAGTCCGAACTTGCAGTAGGTATTGTATGCTTTGGATGCGTAGGTCGGAAACACACTACCTAGTAAATATCAATTCACGTGCGGTTACTAATTGGCCAGTGCTGTGCATCGATGGTTCAGTGTGCAGTGGCTATCTACCTCCAATGGATAGTTCACACAGAGCGAAGTGTTCAAGGTATTTTAGTGGCGGCTTTTACATCCTGATCAGGCATAGATTCATATATTAGCAGAGCCCAAGCAGGAAGAGCTGCCAGCACCAATTGTACAGTGTCTTGATAGATGACAATCTGTGTAAACTGCTTCCACTGATTCAAAGTTGAAGAAAATATGATCAGACTGATGGAAGCCACAATGTGAAGTGTGCTATGGACTTGGTTCATAAGTATCGGTGGCTTATTTGCTTTGCGGAGGCGTACATGTTCTGGAACCATATGTTTAGAATGACTTGCCGCTTGTTAAAGTTGGGTTCATAGAAATCCAAGAACCTCATACTGGGCTGGATTGCAGATTTGCGTAGTGCCTCCATTTCAATTGTAGGCCAGGAAATACCCGGCAACATAAGCTGCAGCTTTGCAATCAATGAGTGAGCTGTGTTTCATTATCCGACAACCTGTGATGTGCATCTGAAGTTCGCCTGAAGTTCTAACATGTGCCAGCAAAAGCTACAGTTGGGCCACGAATCTGCGTGCCTTGTCTTATATTCCCCCCAAGATAATACATATTGCCTAGACAGTCTTTACTGCCAACTGGGATTGGCAAAGATACGGTACTCAATGAGTTATAACAAGACTCATGACATATGTGAAGGATTTTCTGGTGCACCTGAATTTCAGTTCCATCCCAGCAAAAACAACAGTTTTGCCAAGAAAATGCAAGCTCAATTTCATATTCGGACAGAGGTACTTAATACCAGCAAAACTGTCTTTATTGGCAAATGGGATTGGCAATTATACATTGCCGATTCAGTTATAACAAGACTATTGATATATGTGGAAGATTCTCCAGTAAACCCGAACTTCGATCATATGCCGGCCAAGGCTGCCGAATGGCCACGAATAAGTGAGCGTGCATCTCATGTAGCTAACCAGGTCCTCAATATCGCCAACACTGTCTGTATTGCCAACTGCAATTGACAAATATGTAACGCTAGATCTCCCATAACATGACTCAAGACATATGCTGAAGATTCTCTGGTGCACCTGAGAGTTGTTGAATTACACTTTTTCCATTCATTTGACATCAATAGTTGTACTGCCCTCACATTTCAGGTGCACCAGACATATGCAACTGACAAATTATTCAACTCCCAATACTAAATGATATTTCATAATGTCAATTGATGCAATGTATTGTAAGATAGGCCAGCATGAAACTTGTAATTGTTGCTTATCAATTGACTTCCTTGTTGAGCTGTTTGGAAGTACGGATATCACTATGCCAAGGACTATGATGTAACTTGCCTCTTTTGTAGTTAGCGCCATTAGTCATCGATTGACCTTATGTCCATGCGACAGATCTCGTTACACGATACAATAGACACATCCTCGCATACTCCCGCGCACACTCGACTGCTCGAGCACACGCCACCATTCAACAGGTTATGAGCCCTTGCGTTTAACACGGCCACTGACGATCAACACTTCCACTTTTGTTTGTCGAGTGGAGGTCAACATCGTCACCGAGAAGCGTCTCAACAAGTTAAGCAATTACCCTGCATTCCGCCGTGTTGCTGACGGCGGCTGCTGGACGTCTCCCATAGAGTCCGAGAGACTAGTATAACTGACGATTGCGATGCAAGATTAAGATTGTGCGAGATGAGTTCGACGACGATCACAATCACCAAGTTCAATGGCACGAACTATACACAATGGGCAACCGAGATGGCCCTACTTCTAGAGCAGAAGCAAGTGTATGGTATCATCCAAGGATACGATGACAAGCCGGAAGAGCAAGCAGCAAATGCGACCGCTACAGAGAAGGCCGCTTTCAAAGACGGGATGAATCGCCATGGTGTTGCCAGATCGACTATCCTGCTTGGTATGGAACCGAGGATCCAAGCGGAATACACGGTCGTCGACAACGCCAAGACGCTTTGGGAAAAGCTAACATCAGCATACAAGTCAAAGTTGAAGCTCAACATCTTCGAGATAAGGGAAGATCTTTCGAGCATTAAGCTACAGGACTGCGGAGATGTCGACAACTATGCATCGCTGATCGATCGGAATATCAAGGATTACAATCTCTGCCCAGGACCGACAGCAACATCGACCGCTAGCAATGATGCTGCCGACACTGACACCGACCCGAATGCAAAGACAATCGCCAAGATGAGTGAGCAAGAGCACATCCTGTACCTCCTTTGCGGAATCCCATGCAATGACGAGTGGAAAGTCTTCCTGGAGCTCATGATGGACAAAACGCCACGATGACTGCCATGCCCAAGGAGATCATCACCAAGCTCGTCGAAAAGGAAGCTGCAATCAAGAGAGAGAATGTGCTCGCTCCAGAAGCTCTGCTGTTTGCAAAGAACGGTGGCAAAGGCGGCAGAGGCGGCAAAGTCGGCAAAAGTCCAAGGAGGGATAAGAGTGATAATAAGGACGATAGGAAAGAGAAGGATCTGCGGAAGTGCTTTCATTGCCAGCGGTGAGGGCATATCACCAAGAACTGCTTGAGCAAGCAATGCGGCGATCCTCCAAAGTCTGCTGACACTGCAGCAAAATCATCAACTGAAGCATCGGCTACTTCAACTCTCACCACGTCGATCGAGAACTATTGGATGGTGGCCAGCTAAACTGCTCCATCCCGTGCTTGGCTCATCGATTGCAGATGCACGACTCATATCTCCGGCTGTCGATCAATGTTCATCACCTACACCAAATATCGTCCAAATACGGAGAAGGTGAAGGGATACAATGGGGTCACATCGTTTGCATCCAGATATGGAAGTGTTAGGTTGATTTGCCAGCTGCCAGATGGAAAGACGGAAACGATCATACTTCAAGAAGTGGTGCATTTGCCAGGATTGTTCAGTCTCATCTCACAGTCTCAGATCATGGACAAGGACGTCAAAGTCGAACCGGTGAATCACTACGGTCTCAACATCTACAATAGCGATGTCAAGTTGATTGCCACTGCACCTCAGCTCGATGGGCTTTTCGTTCTGGATCGCGTTCTGGATCGAGCTCCGGAATCGACCGAATACACCATTATCGACAACAACACCAGCTGCCTGCTGGTACTTAAGACGACTGGGCATGCATCTCGGCACGATGCAGAGAAGCGGATGTTATGGCACCGCAGCCTGGCACACGTCGGTCCAAAGGCTTTGGAGATCTTGCCAACGATCACCTACGCTCCGAAGATGACCGGGAAGTGCGATTGCGAGAGCTGCATCATGTGCAAATTATCTCGAAAGCCCTTTACTCCCATGGCCTCCCGTGGTACTGAGCCTCTGCAGCTCGTGCACTCGGACATATGCGTTCCCCTGGAAACAGCCATCGGGGGAGGTCGATATATGCTGCTCTTCATCGACGATGCCACGAGGCATACGGATGAGTACATATTGAAGTACAAGTCGGAAGCCCTTAAGAAATTTAAAGAATGGAAGGCTCTTAGAGAGCAGCAGTCGGGCAAGAAAGTGAAGCGATTCCGTACAGATGGAGGCGGTGAGTATACCTCCAAGAAATTCGCAGAATACCTAAAATCAGAGGGCATACTAAAGGAAACGACTACGCCCTACACTCCTCAGACTAATGGAGTCTTCGAACAGGCGAACCGCATAATCATGGAGCGCGTAGAATGCATGCTGGACGATGCCAGACTTTCGAAGAAGTGCTGGGCATTTGCAGTCTCAGTGGCAGTCGATCTCAAGAACCGCACTCCAATACGCTCAGTGGTTGGTAAAACCCCGTATGAGGCCTGGGATGGAAGGAAGCCAATTTCGACGCATCTCCGTGTGTTTGGATGCTTGGCTTTCGTCCACGTTCCGAAAGAGAAATGACAGAAGCTGGATTACAGAGCCACTACCGGCATATTCGTTGGGTACAGCATATCGACCAAGCAATACTTGATATATGATCCATTGGCCAAGACGCTTCACCGCTCCCGAGATGTGGTATTCAGAGAAGGGGAGTGGTACACAGCACCGAATGCTGCAGATGAAGCGATCTTGAACCAGCATATCTACAGAGATGTCATCGAGGAACCCAAACCCAAACCCAGAGGGAAGCAACAAACCGAACGTCAAAGGGAGGAGCCATTGGACAACGATTCACCTCCAGACCCTCCGAAGCTGAAGAAGGAGTTACGAGAATTGGCTGGCCTTGACACGTCACTTGGAGATGCATGGAAACCGCCGGCCGAAGGTAGTCGCCAAAACCGCGCTGGCAAGTTGGCCGAGTCTGCACAATTGGCTCTCGAAGATGAGGAATTCGAGGATATGATTCTCATCTATGCTGCAGCTGCGATCTCCGACGATCATGAGGATGGCATCAACAATCCAATGTCTTACAAAGCAGCAACCGAGTCTCTGCTCGGCGACAAATGGGATACCGGGATGAAAGATGAGTTAGATGCAATTCGTCAGCATCAAGTCTTTGGAGATTTCATGGAGATTCCGGAAGGGAGAAAGGCTTTGCCAAGTCACTGGGAATACAAGATCAAGCGCGATGGAGCAGGCAATGTGCAGCGGTTCAAGGCCAGGCAAGTCTGTGGAGGAAATCACCAATTCGAAGGCATTGACAGCCAGGCTACGTATGCACCGACTGCTCGCTTGGGCCACTTTAGGCGGGTACTCGCCCTGTCCGCCAAGTACGATCTTGAGATCCATCAAATGCACGTATGCACGGCTTTCTTGGGAGTTGACTTGGAGGAAGCGATCTATATGCACCCGCCGCAGGGATATTTTCGTTTGGTCCAAACTGGGAGCCGACACAATGATTCAAGATTAACAGTGACTTCGCGGAAGATGGTACTCCGCTTGAGAAAGTCTCTTTATGGCCTGAAACAGTCTTTGCACGTTTCGTACAGCACTTGTAAGGACTTCGTGATCTCGATTGGCTTTGTGGCATCACGCGTCAACGGGGGACTGTTTGTGCTCCATGATCAGGATCAAGGCATAGTCGTTGCCGCAGTCATTCTGTACATCGATGATCTCCTTCTCATTGCTAACAAGGGCTTGATTGGGCAGAGCAGCGATCAGGTGAAGAAGAGGTTCCGGATGCATGATCTCGGGAGTGTCTCCTTCTATCTCCGCCTGAATGTTGAACCCAATCGGAAGCATCATACGATCGACATCCATCAGCACAGCTACATTCGGACGATCTTGGCGAAGTTCAGAATGGACGAGTCCAGGCCAGTTGCCACGCCAATGACAATGAAGCTTCACAAGAGGAAGCCCGACGAAGAAGCCTGCGATCCGACCATATACCAATCGATGATCAGAAGCCTTATGTACGCGATCACCACCACACAGCGCGATATTGCATATGCCGTCGGAGTTCTCAGCCGGTACAATCACGACCCGAGCAATGAGCATATGGTAGCTATCAAGCGCGTGGTTTGGTACCTCCACGGCACAAAGGATTGGCGTCTGCACCTCGGAGGAGCACTGGAAGGAGAAAGCCCACTTAGATGTTATGTCGAATCGGACTATGCTGGATGCCCGGATGACTATCAATCGACAAGTGGAGTGATCATCACCTTCGGAGGAGCGGTCGACTGGAGATCGAGAAAGCACAAGTCGACTGCCCAGTCCACGACCAATGCCGAATACTATGCCTTTGGAGTAGGCTGCATGAGACTCACCCAGATCTCGCATCCCCTAAATGAGCTCTGCATCCCGACTATCCATCACGTGTTCTTCGATTCACAGTCACTGATCGCGACCATCAACAACAGAATTTACCGCGGAACTGCAGTTGCACACATTGCGACCAAGTACTATCTTGCTGCAGATATGGCTAGAGATGGAGAGATCAACTTGAGCTACGTACCGACTGCTGAGATGCTCGCCGACTGCTTCACAAAGCCACTGCCGAAGCCCGCCTTCTTCAGGCAGTGTGCTGCAATGGGAATGATCGGAATTGGACTCGGAAATGGCCTCGGGATTGGAATTGGGAATGGCCTCGGAAATGGCCTCAATATGCAGTGATATGGTCTCGGAAATCGTCACGGGAATGGTATCGGAACTGGGAATGGCATCGGGAATGCCGTTGGAAAGTAAATTGATTGTGCACGCTTGTTTCGAGGAGATCCACGCTGTCTGATTGGCTCCTCTTCTCTTCTGTCTACTGAGTTTTGTTCGAAATGGACGTGATAGCCGTCCTGGAGGAGTGTTGAGTTGTTTGGAAGTGCGGATATCACTAAGCCAAGGACTATGATGTAACTTGCCTCTTTTGTAGTTAGCGCCATTAGTCATCCATTGACCTTATGTCGATGCGACATGTCTCGTTACACGATACAATAGACACTCCTTCGCAGACCCCCGCGCACACTCGACTACTCGAGCACACGCCACCATACAACATTCCTCTCATATTTGTCATTGATACTAATCCAGAGCACCAATGAATTTCCAATCTAACCATTTCTGATGTAAGTAACATCAATTCCAACATCAGAATTTTGATTCACTTCAAAATGACACAGAATTGAGTTATATATCCAGTAGAGTATGTCTTGCAAAGTTCATTTTTTGACTATATGTACCAGTTATGATGATTAGGTTGGTTGAATGTTTAAAAAGGCATACATTGATTCACTGTCCTAACAATCTGAGATGATGGTTCTTCAGACTGAAACATGTCTGCATTCCCTGTAAGCCACTTCGTATGGTTGTCACGATATTCAAGAATCAGATAAATCATCATCATCGTAATCTTTGTGCAATTCAACATGTTCTGTAGGACTCTTATTTGTGCCACCCTACAGTGATGGTAGAGTTCACTCACACTGTTATCATACTCACCAGGACCCATATTCAGTAACCATCTGTGTGGAAATTGGTTTTGCCCTTGCCGGACAACTCAAGCAAATGCCTGGTGGTGCTCATTCATTACCCAGAACTTTTGAATTACTACAACATGCTTTGCTGCTGTAAGAATTCAGCCTCTCCTGCTGAATTTAGGTGCAGTAACAAATACAGAGGGATTTCATGAATTGTGGACATTGAGTGGCATTTCTGGGTGATCATCGTTGCCCATTTCTGCAAATATTTGCAATCATTCCACATGATCTGCATCATACTTGGTCAGACAACAGTTCAAATGATGAACTTGGCCAGGCAGAAGACAAAAGAGCACCACCATTTGTGCAGGTGGTGTACTAGGGTGTGCATTTTCATGTCTCTCTTGTTCTAGAAGGAGCACGTCATGTAATGCATTGTTGTGATCAGGTTTGGCATACTCCTCAGGATAGTAGACAAGCGTTGGCAGAAAAGACTCTCTCGGCCATCGAAAATAGAAGAATCCAGGCAAGAAATTAGTCGCCATTCAACGTACGATTGTTCTGAAATGTAGTAGCAATCTGCCCTCTCACACAACACCAATGAAAATCATGCTACCTTCTATATTTGAGCCCTCCATGCTCCTGATGCACCTTGTGAGGTGTATCTTTCCACAATGGTCTTCAGTTGTGCTCGCTGTTCATCAGTCCACTTGAGTGCAAGGTGGTGTGCATTCTCATTCAGTATCCGAACGTGTGGTTGTCCAAAAGTTAGTTTCAATTTTGACCACCAGATTATCATGCAATGCTATGTAATGTATATCATTAGGTGCACCGCATCCTGTTGAGCTACTTTATCTTCAGTCTCGATTGCATACAATGATCTCTTCACTGCAGAATAGTGTCCCTCTCCACTGAGCATTTGAATCACAGTGTGATCCTCTGGATGTTCAGGAGCATCTGAAAACAGCCATATTGTCTACTATCACCAGTCATACAGTGAATGGAATTACAGCATTGCTGTTATCTGAATATTGAATCCAATTCTTGCATTCATCGCAATTTGCCCAGTCAACACTATATTTCATGTTGTACCTATGGGGCTCATCAAGAATGTCAATACTCTATGAACAGTATGAGAGTTGGCAGCTGGATGATAGTCTCGCTCTGCATGTGTAGGTATCATATGAAGCGAGATGGATATTCCATGGGTTTTCCGGCTTGTCAATACTGGTCTTCAGTTCCTCATTGGTGAGATTTGCATTTACTGTATATAGCAAGTTCACCAGTTTGAAATTGGTCCCACATCAGCAAAATGTATTTTAGTCACTGGAAGCCTCAAGGAGTGTCTGAGAGCATGTGGAGTGTAAACTTAGAAGCTTCAATTTCAGGAGTCTCAGACCCTAGGAGTAGTGTTAGCAACGGTTCCGGACCGTCACTTCGGGTCCGGATCCGGGTGCAAACTGAACCATTGCCAAATTGGCGGTCCGAGTCGTCAATAAACCAGAACTGCCCGCTCGGGTACGGTTCCATGGTAAACTCCCAACCCGTCTGAATTGGGCGGGTAGTAAGTGGGTCGCCCAGCGGGTCCATCTATAGATTCATATAAGGCTCTTGTATTTGCAGTGTGTTAATAGTATCTTATCAGAATCGCGTTTTCAGCAACCAACAATGTGCTTTCGCTTGTTGAGCAGTTTGCAACATCGATTAATTTGGTATCTGTGTTTCACCTTCGATGAATGGTATTATTGCCTAGCAAGGTGGTCAATAATACAGATATGCATGCGAAGATCCACGCGAGGCCTTGACTACGTAATATGCAAGTCCTAAAACTGTTGACGGTCCATTGACGCTCATTTTCAGGATGCCGCAGGGAGTATGTCGCTGTTGTTTTTGCCAGTAAAGGTTGCCAATATCTCATAAATGGAGGTCTGCAACCAATCGGAACATAACTTACCCAAGATGCAAAGCTAAAAATCGTTGACGCTCCATTGACGCTCATCTTCAGAATGCCGCAGGGAGCGTGTCTCAGTTGTTTTTGCCAGTAAAGGCTGCCAATATTTGATAAATGGATGTCTGCAACCAATCGGAACATAACTTACCCAAGATGCAAAGCTGAAAATCGTTTACGCTGCGTAGACGCTCGTGCTAAGAATGGGGCGGTGACCGTGTTGCTATCTCTTTTGCCAATCGAAGCTGCCAATACGTCCGTTATACATAACAACGACCAAGTCACTGGTGAATTACGGTACTTACAAGACCACAAATCATTGACGCTCCATTGACGCTCATTTTAATGTATTGTCCATTCATCATCTGCTGCCGTCGATAATTGTTTTCATCCTGATTTGACTTTATCGGTTATCTCTCTGCATGATTAAGACTCGGCCCTGTGGCAACGCCTAGCGGCATAATTATCTTGCACTGTTCACTCTCACAGGACTAAAAATGATGTATCAAGCCAAAAGATTCATTGCGCCTGCTATATATCGATTTATGAACTGATATTCACACGCTACTTCGTACCATTCGCCCATAATATATCTCTAACTGAAACTCTCGCTCATGCTACCTACAGCTGGTGAACCATTGATGCATTCTGTCCTACTTTTTCTTCCCTCCTTTATTTCTCCACATTTCTGCTGCATTGACCATCACCAACAACTTTGCAACCGGTCTCTTGGACTTCTGTGTTGGCCAAACCAATCCGGGCACATTTGGCGCGGTGCTCACATCCTGCTGCTCTGGGCATTCCGGATCCTCGATGGCATTTTTCTACTCTATATCGGATTAATCGTCCGCTGCGCAATCCTCTTCGCTGTCAATTGGATTACCCAAGTCGCCATTCCAGTTTAGCCAATCTTCGGTGTGCGAAATGCTTTCAAGTGCGCTATCCTCGGCGCTTTCGACTGGATGACAGTTGACTCTTCGGATTCGGCGGACATTTAAGATTTGAGTTCGTCCTCCAGGGAGGTCCTTTGAAGACAAAGGTGGTGGCAATGGTGATCTTTCTGACAATTTAAATGCAGCAGCACCATCATGTTGAAAGTATGACCAGGATGCTTTGATGATTTCTTCCATGTCCGAAATGTATCCTACGGCGGTCATCTGCTTGTTTTGAGCGCGAGATTCCTTCTGGGTAGCACATAGGTTTTGGCTGCCCTGCCACATCTCCAAAAAGTCGTGAACCTTGGCCATTCTGTGCAATTTCCTTTCCTCTACCTCTTTCTTCAATTCCGAGTCGTTGTCTGTGTTCATGGTATCCAAATCTGGGTCAGTGCCTGCGAAAATCGCATTATTGGCTCGGGCAAACTGCCTTAAAACGACTTTTTTGCGAAGGGACTCCCCTGTGGTTTTTGACTGCCTCCATCAAATAACATCTCGGCCAAGGGAAAAACTGGCCTCCACTCCGACACCATGTGGTATGATAGAGGATATGTCGCGCGCCACATTGGAGTGATCGGCGTACTTCGGGTGCGTTTCTTCCTCTTGGCACCACCAATCGGCTATGTCCGGTATCCAAAATGTACTACTAATCTCCATTGGGTCGGAGTGGTAATCATTGAGAGTTGGATTAATTTGTCCCCAGTTCTTTGGTGCTTCAGGCGGTGAATTTAAATAGAGCGTGGCGGCGGTCAATAAGGGGGCTGCGCGATCGCTTCGTGTGGGTGTCGTCTCAGCTACATTGTTAGGCGTTAAGTATTCCTCATCATCGCTGGACAAATCATATGGATCAAAAGATGATTGATAGGACCCTGATCCCGTTGCAGAGGGGAGGAGATTGTTGCTCGGTATGGTTTCAAGTTTATTGACAGGCACATGTCGAGGTTTGGCGCAGTATTCATTCTCCGCATACTTCAGAAATGCCTCTTGGTATTGTGTAGTGTAGGATGTCTCATCCTCAGGATTGATATGCATTCCCTTGTCCCACTATCTAAACGATCGCAACATCCGGAAAGGATCGATGATGTGTGCGGAAATCCGAAGCATGCCCGTCGTTGGAGTCACTTCAGGGTAGTATTTGGAAAGCTTCTGTCGAGCTAACTTCACAGTGAAGAACAAGTCTTCTTTCCACTGAGTCTTCTTCCTAGCCAAGGCTCGCATTACGCCCTCCATGTGATCGACCATGTCATTGTACACTGCGATGACGTGATGCAATGTGACTGTATGCCTCTTTGACATCCAAAGGGTCCAATATCGAAATAGCCTCGATACTTCCATGACATACTTGATAATCGTGCACTGATCCTGAGTTGTGAACAGTGGCCGGTATTCACTGTATTTTGGATTTTGAAGCCACCTGCGTGTGAATTCCCGTAATCAGTAGGCGCACTCGAGCAACTCCAGTGTAGAGTTCCAACATGTCTTCACATCCATAATCGGAAGTACTGCAATGCGGACTTTAGCTTTTTGACAGTCAATGAACTAGTTTCGGCCACCAGGTGTCAGCGTAATTAATACAGCAAGCATTCTCTGCTATATGAAGGTCAGCTTCAGGACATTCAAAATATCATGAAATACGTACTTTCTCAATTATCTTCACTAAACCTGGATTCATGGCCGACACCTTGTTGATTCTAGCATTGCCCTCTTTTCGAAGTCTCTGGCTCTTCCCAATGTCCATGCTTTCATTCTCTCCAAATTGCTGATCGCGCTCATGGGCTTCCCAAGACATGGTGCGGCCTATCACACCGAGACTGCTCATGAATGCACCTAATGCCAGCTGTATGCCATGCGCCATGCATGGTATGTGGTTCCTCAATGCCGGCCACTCGATTCCAGAGGCCTCAAGTGTTGATTACGGCTCGCGTGTCATCGAGAGGTTTGAGGAAGCATTATCTGTTGTAATACCAAGTAAACGGCCATCGGTAAGCTCAAAACGATCCAGCACGTCCTTCAACTGTATAGCTAGCCTTGCTCTAGTATGTTGGCCCTTGACCTATCATCCTTAATTAGCTTTCGAAACGGGAATAGTACAGGCGATAAACCTCATCGAAAGCGAGTTGAACTTCACGCAATGACCGACATTATGGCTAGTTTGTTTTTGAAGTCCATCGTTCCAAAGCTAAACGAACTTTACTTCGTAACGGCAATTGATTCTTAAATGCATCCACAGTCGGTGCATAATCCCTCCGGCAAATGTTACCAAGGGTCGTAGCCGACGGTAGGACTGGGTCGTCCCGTAATGCCTTATATGACCGTCGTAGCTCAATATTTGATATAGCGTTTCATGGAATGTGTGCCAAAACAAATCCTAACATGAGGTAGCGATTCCACGTGTCTTGGTGAAATTCGGCAGTTTCAAAGTGCGTAGCTGCCAGTTTGGAACGTTTTGCCTGTCAATTCGATTAATCTGGTTTTAACTGAATATCAAATCTGATTTTCCTCTACAAACTTACTATTGTGATTCCTCGACTTCCTTGCCTCTTCAGGATGGCCAAAGCTGTTTCATCCACCGTCGAACTAGTCAATTCAGTGACCTCTGACTCTGTTAATTCGTTTAACTTTGCGATGTGA
>Ga0307515_10003613_pt1 | contig 32486 bp, 22 predicted proteins | sample 17_EM_MG_FD_194513 | JGI IMG/M metagenome (GOLD analysis project Ga0307515, IMG submission 194513) | Populus trichocarpa ectomycorrhiza microbial communities from riparian zone in the Pacific Northwest, United States - 17_EM | ecosystem: Host-associated > Plants > Roots > Unclassified | place... | reverse complement strand
TTTCATCATCAAGTGTAACTGGAATTCGCTAGTAATGACCTCAGAGCATATATAGCATGCTAGTTGTCAATTGGAACCTATCTTGGCAGATTCAGACTTGTGGTTGTTGAGAAAGGTACTATTTCTAAGTACAAAAGTGGTAGACCCTCATCAGAAGCATAACTAATGTAATTTTCGTGAAGGTGACATTTTACAGCATCTAGGTTCTGCTAAGCTGCCCTTGAATAATCTTCTACTACGGCAAAGAGACTCTGGCAGCAAGGACGCTCAATTCTAACTAGAATTGGTGGAGAAATTGAGCGGGGTAGGTAGCCCTCCTCCGCATCCTCCTCCCCCCCTACCACCCACCCCCATTAATCCATTAATTCTAGGTCAAATTGCAAGGTCTATTGTACAGAGTAGCTACACTATATTACGATAGATTCTGGGTTATCGTTGGCTAGGTACTAGGACTGGCTGAGGGCTAATGGGAGGTTTGCTAGGGGTGAGGTGGAGGAGCATACTTCCACAAACCCATAATGATACCCCCCTGCAAATCAGTCAAATCTTGGGCGATTACGTTCAATAAAGACTTAAATGAGAGCTTAGAAGCAGCTCTACAAGAGCGTGTGCTGCGATATCCAATCATACAAACCATTCTAGAGCATCGATAAAAATTGCGGCTTGGCAAACACCCCTTGAAATAGCGCCCGGGATTTCGCATTTTGGGCATCCCAAATCCCATCACGGGATGGGATGGGAGACTTCGAAAACAGTCCTGTTACAATCCCGTGGTTCATGACACAGCCAATCAGGCATCTCAACAGTTCTTCCAAGGCCATGCCCGAGACCGGACTGAATTTTTCAGGGCCGAAGATTTCTGGACTGGACAGACTAGGGCACTCCATGACATGACTCCAGGACTGTGGGCCTACAGTCCATAAATTGACCCCCACAGAAATTGAGATACAAATTAATCAAGATTAAAATCGCACGGTTCAGCACAAGTTCATCTCAGCTGATGATTTGTTCCGGGATGTGGTGTCCCGGAACCCTTATTCCCGAGCCGGATATACCATATATACCATATCCGATCTGGTCTAGACTACGGCTATTTGTACCGGGCCCTTGTCTTAGAGTATTCTGCTCTGGACGGACCAGTCCATCATACTCATGCCCCAGACGGGACTACGATGTTGGGCCCAAAAGGCTATAGTCCAGACGGATAGTTAGGAACCCTGCAGCCAACACTAGCACATTTATAAACCGTAGAGACCTACTGCTTGGAATGGCATACTGATGTAAACCGTCTGTGAGCTGTCCGCGAACCCCTGTGGGACTTTACTGAAGATACTGGCCAGTCAGGACTATCCACATGGTACGGGTGTGTATAAAATCTAGAGGAAAGTGAGTTAGTACCCGGCGCGGTGGTTTCTGGGCCGATCACAACGATCCAGTCACCCAATATCCCTGTTGTCGTTCATTTTACACCTCTACAAAATATTTATGTTGATATATCCAACCTGGTGGTAGCTGTGTTTACCGCAAGGTAGCAGAAAGTTGGTGATGATGCAGGCAGAGATGAACGGTTTGGCCGGCCCCATGGGTGCAGCTGAGTTGATGCTGATCTGATGCAGCTTGAATGACACACATTTCGCCGGCTTCATGCTGATGTTCGGTAACTTGTTGTACCGAGCGTTGAACTGATTGTCTTGACCGAACTGAACTCTCTAAGTAAAGTGAGACGGCCACAAAAACCCTAACCCAAGAGCGCGTACACGAAACCGTTCATACATATGCTTCGAAACCTTCTCCACCCTGTTTAACCGAAAAGTGAAGTTCCAGATCTCGAGAATACATCCCACTCCATATTTTCATCAGGCTTCACTCCCACAGAGATGCAGCAAACTTAACCACTGCCTCTCCTAGCACCCGCGACATCTCCTACTAGTGTTATCGTTCCTCTACCGCATCATTGTCGCTGTGTCTAACTGCCGCCATCATTGAGCCTGTCTTCACGCAATTGCTAGAGTGTTGCACTCTTCTTAGGTTTTATTCCTATGACTTAAAGGATATTATCTGTCTTACGAAGGTGGAAGCAAAATTCGGAAGAGGTGAACCAGGAGCATGTCGTTTCTGCAGAAGTGGAACGAAGTTGGAAGTGTTTTCTTTCGCATTATCAGTAGTTATTATAAGCTTAGCAAATCTACATGTTTTGGTTCTTATGTTACACCCTGGTGCCACCCCCACCGCAGCAAAGACACCGAGGTGTCCCACGAGCGGAACAAGCAATGCGGCTGGAAAGACGACGCGGACACAAAGCTGGTTGTCCAGTTAGCTGCTCACCCAGATATGCTATGGCCATATTAAGTTCCGTGACAAGTATCACTGAAAACATAAAATTGAAATGGAAGATCTAGTTACGTATAGCTAGAAGCTACAGATAGCGAGTCACCAAAGTCTTAGTGACTTCCAACTTCGGCAGCGGAACACCAGCTGACCAATGACAACCCGAGATAAATACGACTATGTTGGCATACTACGTGTTCAATCAACCACATCGTGACTACAGCGAAGGTGTACAGACACATGCAAACCTTCCACTAGTGGTCTCAACGGTCTGGGGCGACTATAGTCATTCAGGGCCCGACGTCCCGGGTCTGATTTTGGTGACTGGTCCGTCAAGAGCAGGTGTCGGTTGCCCGAGGGCCCCATACAGGTACCTATAGGGGGCTGGCGGCTACAAGGAGTAGTCATTCGGTGGTGGTACAAGTGTTTATGCCAAAAGTGAACCTTAAAATTAGCCGCGGGGGTGCTGTAATGCAGTGAGACTAGTGGCGGTGTGGCTTAAAGCAAGCGCTTTGAGTGCTGCTATGCCAGTAGAGGGCCTCAGCACGAAAAAGATGGTATAAAGTAACATAATTTTCACCACTTCCTATGGTTCGCTGATAATTGTCATGACATTATAGAGACTATAGAGCTCTGTAGGTATTAAACCCAAGAATCATTTTCCCTAGTCTCAAATAGTGCAGAATTCTCTGCCCCGAAAACCAAATAGAACATAGCCTACCTAAGCGAATCAAGCCCCATGCCAAAAATGAGCGATTCAAGAGCATCGATGATCACTTCGACCAAACAGCGGCATCGGAAAACTGGACTTTTCAACAGTCGAAACCAGTTGGGAAGTCAGTATCGCTGCACTGTACGGTTTGTACTAACAACTTAAGAATTGAATCCGTACTGCTTGTGGAACCAGTTAGTAACCGAGTTAGAACCAGATCACCTGTTTATACTAGTTTCAACCGTTGAATTATATTGAACCAGTGTAAATTACCACATGCCTAGTTTCAAGGTACCGCATGCCTACAGTTAAGCTCGTAGAAGCCGTTAAAACCTTTAGCTTTGGTTCCCGCAACTGGAGGGTAAAAGATGATCCAGGCTGCCAGGTGTGAAGGAGACGATGGGATGTAAGCCGAGCGGGAAAAGGTGATGCTCGTCGTGACGAAGACAGAGCTGTGAGTCGAGAGGTGTATGTCGAGGTAAGGATTAGCGGAGACGGGGCGCAGCAGCAAGAAGAGGATGGTGCCAAGCAGCAGGGATTGGATCACAAACCCCGGACACTTCCGAGGCCATGGCAAGGTGCGGTACGTATAAACTACCTAGATAGTTTAGGAATTTTCACTGGCTCTTCATCGCTCATTTAATATCTCTGACGGCTATACCTTCTAAGGTTTGCACACACTGTCGACACAATCACTATCACTGGCGTTCTCTTGGCCCAATGTTACCCCACCTTCCAGATTTAGGTTCGGCTAAAACCAAGCAGCGGAACGGGCCGAGCCGCGGTTGCGCACCTGCGCTTCCATTGGTACTTAAGTATTTGAGATTTTGCACCAGCTCAAGATCACATCATGTTTTACAGTCGGACAATCCCCGTGCACTCAACACCAACTCTCCTGCGATTGATTCTTGCAGTACTCATCAAAACATTCAGAAAAACAGAATAGCCACATAGCCCCAACAAAAAAGATCAAGAGATAGGCAACAAACGATACGCAAAATGAAACTTCCAGAAGCAAAGTTGAATCGGAAATAAGAAGCCAACATCAGATTTATATAACCTCAGAGAAAAGAAACCAACACCAACACAATACCTACGACTTACCTATGCTAAATCTAATTCCCTCAATTCACTGCCTAAAGCTTTTAGTTAGCGATGGAGTACGGAGACGGAGAAGAGTCTAGAAGCAACCTATAAGCGAATTTAATTGGATTCTGCGTCCGACGCAGCATCTGATTCATTCTCCAGGCTATAAAACCAAACCAACCCCGATCACATTAGCCATGTTCTATAATATTGGGTACGTCCACGGAACTTACAAGCTGTAGAGCCAGATGTTCAAGTTCATTAGCGAACATCTGAACTCACTAATTGCAGGAGGCACTAACCGTCTGTAAAATATGCATATGTCCAGATCAGCGAACAATTGTGGGGGCGAGAAACCGTCAGGAAAACTCACATGCTGTCATGATTCGGTGATTACGTTAGGAACGCATCTTCTCGACTATAACAGAACAAAAACTTACACTCTATAATTGATAATGAAATATCAGAATCGCATCAGTTCGGGACCAGTGCGGGCGGTGAATGCATAGAGGGCAACAAACTTTCTATTGACGTTAACAGATCACGTTGAAGTTAACCTCTGCTAAAACGGCGGGGAACAATCAAGGGAAGGCTAACCGACTACAATCAAGCAATCGAATCTATATTAGTTACGGAAATTTTTGGTGGGGGCCACATGAAATGCGTACAGGTCATCGCTATCAAATCATGTCATAGGGTTTATGTGAGCGCACAGCGCCAGCACTAAACCATCAAGGAGACACTCACGCCCTGTCGGATCAGTCGCATGAGCATTTGATGATAGTTATAGTACGGGAGCTAAGAAACTCACAAGCTTTCCAATCAATCCAGCAGCTTCGCTTCAGCATTTGACACAAAGACCAAGTGGGGGAGCCATCCGCTTGGAAAAACTCACCATCTGTCGGAAAAAGAAATAAGATTCCATTAGCACTCGGCACGAAAAGCAAGCGGGGGAGCCATAGGGGAGAAACTCACATTCTGGCGGATCAGGGAAACGGGCACGCGTCAACACTTGGCACCCAGAGCAGGAGGGGGAGGTATCGGCATGGGAGAAACTCGCAAGGCGGGAAACCATCCGCACGAGAGAAACTCACCGGCTGTCGGATCATGCAAACGGGCTCACGTCAGTACTCGGAACCACGAACAAACGGGCGAGCCATCTGCATGGTAGTAACTCACTCGCTGTCGGATGAGGCCATCAGGCTCGCGTCAGAATTTGGCCCAAGTACAAACGGGGGAGCCATCTACATGGGAGAAACTCACAAGCTGTCGGACCAGGCCAGCAGGCTCGCGTCAGCACTTAGCGGCAAGAGCAAGCGGGGGAGCCATCTGCATGGGAGAAACTCACCGGCTGTCGGATTAGGCCATCGGGCTCGGGTCATCACTCGGCACCAAGAGCAAGCGGGGTAGCCATCTGCGTAGGAGAAACTCACAAGCTGTCGGATCAGGCCATTGGGCCCTCGTCAGCACTGAGCGCAAGCAGGGGAGCCATCTGCATGGGAGAAACTCACAAGCTGTCGGGTCAGGCCATCGGGTGCGCGTCAGAATTCGGCATCAAGAGCAAGCGGGCGAGCCATCTGCATGGGAGAAACTCACAAGCTGTCGGATCAGGCCATCGGGCTCGCTTCAGCACTCGACACCAAGAGCAAGTGGGAGAGTCATCTGCATGGGAGAAACTCACAGGCTGTTGGATCAGACCATTGGGCTCGTGTCAGCACTTGAAACCAGGAGTGAGCGGGGGAGCTATCTGCGTGGGAGAAACTCACAAGCTGTCAGATCAGGCCATCGGATACACGTCAGCACTTGGCACCAAGAGCAAGCGGGGGAGCTATCTGCATGGCAGAAACTCGCAAGCCGGGGAGCCATCTGCATGGGAGAAACTCACTCGCTGTCGGATCAGGCCATCGGGCTCGCGTCAGAATTCGGCAGCTAGAGCAAACGGAGGAGCAATCTGGATAGGACAAACTGGCAAGCGGGGGAGCGATATGCATGGGAGAAACTCACCGGCTGTCGGATCAGGCCATCGCGGTCCCGTCAGCACTCGACACCAAGAGCAAGCGGGAGCCATCTGAATGGGGGAAACTCACTCGCTGTCGGATCAGGCCATCGGGCTCGCGTCAGCACTCGGCACCGAGAACAAGCGGGGGAGACATCTGCATGAGAGAAACTCACCGGCTGTCGGATCATGACATCGGGCTCGCGTCAGCACTCGGCTCCAACAGCAAGCGGGGGAGCGATCTGCATGGGGGACACTCACACGCTGTCGGATGAGGCCATCCGTCTCGCGTCAGCACTTGGCACCAAGAGCAAGCGCAGGAGCCATTTGCATGGGAGAAACTCACTCGCTGTCAGTTCAGGTCATCGGGCTCACGTCAGCACTCGGCACAAAGCAAGCGGGCGAGCCATCTGCATGGGAGAAACTCACCGACTGTTGGATCAGGCAATCGGCCTCACGTCAGAACACGGCACCAAGAGCAAGCGGGAAAGTCATCTGCGTGGGAGAAACTCACTTGCTGTCAGATCAGGCCATCGGGCTCGCGTCAGCACTCGGCACCAAGAGCAACCGGGGGAGCGATCTGAATGGCGGAAACTCACCGGCTGTTGGATCAGACCATCGGACCAATGTCAACACTCGGCACAAGAGCATCTGACGAGCCGTCTGCATGGGAGAAACTCACAAGCTGTCGGATTTGGCCAGTAGGCTCGCGTTAGCACTCGGCACTCAGAGTAAGCGTAGAGCCAGCTGCATGGGAGAAACACACCGGCTGTCCAATCAGGTCATCGGGCTTGTGTTAACACTCGACACTCAGAGCAAGTGGGCATGCCATCAGCATTTGAGAAACTCACAGGCTGTCGGAGCAGGCCATCGGGCACGCGTCAACATTCGGCACAAGAGCAAGCAGCGGAGCCATCTACATGGGAGAAACTCACAAGCTGTCGGATCAAGCCATCGGGCTGGCGTCAGCATTGGGCCCCAAGAATAAGCGGGGGAGCCATCTGCATGGGAGAAACTCACCGGCTGTTAGATTAGGCCATCGGGCTCGCGTCAGCATTCGGCAGCAAGATTACGCGGGGAAGCTATCTGCATGGGAGAAACTCGCAAGCTGTCGGATCAGGCCATCGGGCTCGCGTCAGAACTCGGCACCAAGCGCAAGCGGGGGAGCCATGTGGATGGGAGAAACTCACAAGCTGTCGGATCAGGCCAGAGGGCTCGCGTCAGCACTCGGCACAGAGAGCAAGAGAGCGAACCATCCGCACGGGAGAAACTCACTCGCTGTCGGATCAGGGCATTAGGTTCCCGTCAGCACTCAGCTCCAAGGGCAAGCGGGCGAGCCATCCGCACGGGAGAAACTCACTCGCTGTCGCATCAGGCCATGAGGCTCGCGTCAGCACTCAGCATCAATAACCAATGTTCTCAACGGTCTGTGGTGGGCCAGTCTAGATTGGAACAGTCCGGGTTTAGTCCAGCTCAGTGGGGGGCCATTTTTGACTGGAATCGGATTAGTGTAACATTTCATCAGACCAGTTCAGACACTCTGGACTTGTCCTGGATTTCGACGCCGTGTTAGGTTTGAACTCGGAAGGATCTTGCTGAGAATAGGATAAATCTTCGCATTTTGACTAAAAACTCATGCTATACTAGACATAATCGCCGATTTTTGTGTGTTCGCTGCATAAAAGTGAGGAAGAATAGTGATTTTGCACTCCGCCTACTTGTAGTTGCTCCTAATCCAGATATGTAACATTAGTAGAAAATGGACTGGTGCAGACCAGTACGGTCCAGTGCAAGAGATCCAGTCTTTGCTCCATTTCAGTCTTTCCTCCCTGCTGGACAGGACTGTTCTGATCCATATCGGAGACCGGGTCCATACGGACTGTTGAGAACATCGCCAAGAACAAGCGGGAAGCTATTTGCCTGGGAGAAACTCACTTGCTGTCGGGTCAGGCCATCGGGCTCGCGTCAGCACTCAGCACCAACAGCAAGCTGAGGAGCCAGCTGCATGGGAGAAACTCACAAGCTGTCGGATCAGGCCATCGGGCTCGCGTCAGAACTCGGCACCAAGAGCATGTGGAGGAGCAATCTGTTTTGGAGAAACTCACTCACTGTCGGATCAGGCGATCGGGCTCGCGTCAGCACTCGGCACCAACAGCAAGATGGGGAGCTATCTGCAGGGGAGAAACTCGCAAGCCGGGGAGCGATCTGCATAGCAGAAACTCACTTCCTGTCGGATCAAGCCATCGGGCTCTCGTCAGCACTCGGCACTAAGTGTGAGCGGGGCAGCTATCCATAGGGAGAAACTCACAAGCTATCAGATCAGGCCATCGGGCAGGTGTCAGCACTTGACACCAAGAGCAATCATTGTGCCATCTGCCTGGGAGAAACTCACAAGCTGTCGTATCAGGCTCTCGTCAGCACTCGGCACCAAGAGCAAGCGGGCAAGCCATCTGCATGGGAGAAACACTCACACACTGTCGGATTAGGCCGTCGGGGTCGCGTCAGAACTCGGCATCCAGAGCAAGGGGGGGTGCTATCTGTATGGGAGAAACTCACTTCCTATCGGTCAAGCCCCGGGTTCACGTCAGCACAGGGCAACAAGAGCAACCGGGCGAGCCATCTGCCTGGGAGAAACTCACAGGCTGTCGGATCAGGCCATCAGGCTCCCGTCAGCACTCGGCACTAAGAGTAAGCAGGTGAGCCACCTGCGTGGGACCAACTCACACCCTGTTGGATAAGGCCATTTGGCTCGCGTCAGAACTCGGCACCCAGAGCAAGCGGGGGAGCTATATGCATGCGAGAAACTCACTCGCTGTTGGATCAGGCCATCGGGCTCGTGTCAGTACTCGGCACCAAGAGCAGGCGGGGGAGCAATCTGCATGGGAGAAACTCACGTGCTGTCGGATCAGGCCATCGGGCTCGCGTCAGCACTCCGAACCATGAGCAAGCCCGGGAGCTCGAACCATGAGCAAGCCCGGGCGCCATCTACGTGGGAGAAACTCACAAGCTGTCGGTTCAGGCCATCGGACTCAGGTTAGAACTCGGCACCAAGAGCAACCGGGCGAGCCATCTGCGTAGGAGAAACTCACTCGCTGTGAGATCAGGCGATCAGGCTCGCGTCAACACTCGGCACCAAGAGCATGCCGGGGAACCATCTGCATGGGAGAAACTCACAAGCTGTCGTATCAAGCCATCAGGCTCGCGTCAGAACTCGTCACTAAGAGCAAGCGGTAGAGGCATCGGTATGGGAGAATCTCACAAGCTGTCGGATCGGGCCAGAGGGTTCGCGTCAGCACTTAGCACCAAGAGCGAGCGGGGGAGCCAACTGCACGGTCGAAACTCACAAGCTGTCGGATCAGGCCAGAGGGCTCGCATCAGCACTCTGGACCTAGTGCACGCGGGCTTGCCATCTGTTTAGAAGAAACTCACTCTCTGTCGGATCAGGCCAAAGGGCTCGCGTCAGCACTAGGCAACAAGAGCAAGCGGGGGAGCCATCTGCATGGGAGAAACTCACTCGCTGTCGGATCAGGCCATCAGGCTCGCGTCAACCATCGGCAACAAGAGCAAGCGGGGGAGCCATCTGTATAGGAGAAACTCACTCACTGTCAGATCCATCGGGCTCGCGTCAGCACTCCGAACCATGAGCAAGCCGGGGAGCCATCTACGTGGGAGAAACTCACAAGCTGCCGGATCAGGCCATCGGGCACGCGTCAGCACTCGGCACCATGAGCAAGCGGGTGAGCCATCTCCATGGGTGAAACCCACCGGCTGTCGGATCAGGCCATCAGGCTCGCGTCAGCACTCAGCACCAAGAACAAGTGGGGAGCCATCTGCATCGTGAAACTCACTCGCTGTCAGATGAGGACATCGGGCTCGCGTCAGCATTCGGCACTCAGAGCAAGCGGGGGAGCTGCCGGCATGAGAGAAACCCACTTGCTGTCGGATATGGCGATCGGGCTCTCGTTAGCTGTCGGCACCAAGTGCAAGCGGGGGAGCCATCTGCACGGGAGAACTCGCAAGCCGGTGGGCTGTCTGTATGGGAGAAACTCACAGGCTGTCAGATCAGGCCGTTGGGTTCCCGTCAGCACTTGTCACCAACCGCAAGCGGGGGAGCCATCTGCGTGGGAGATACTCACTTGCTATCGGATCAGGCCATCAGGCTTGCGTCAGAACTCGGCACCAACAGCAAGCGGGGGAGGCATGTGCATGGGTAGAACTCACCATCTGTCGGATCCGGCCATTGGGCCCGCGTCAGCACTCGGCACCCAGAGCAAGCGGGCGACCAATCTGCATGGGAGAAACTCACAAGCTGTCGCATCAAGCCATCGGGCTCGCGTCAGAACTCGGCACCTACAGCCAGCGGGGGAGCCATCTGCATGGAGTAACTCACTTGCTGTCGGATCAGGCCATTGGGCTCGCGTCAGCACTCGGCACCAAGAGCAAGAGGGCGAGATATTTCCATCGGAGAAACTCACGTGCTGTCGGATCAGGCCGTCGGGCTCGTGTCAGCGCTCGGCACATCAGTGACCGGGGGACTCATTGGCAAGTGTGAAACTCACAGGCTATCAAATGAGAACACCAGGTTCGCGTCAGCACTCCGCACAAATCACGAAAACTAACAAACCTACCATTGTTGAGTAATACCCAGTGCTGTTTTCCCTTCACGATTCTTGGCATCTTTATTTATGTCCAATGTTTTCACCATTAGTCGGACTGTACTTTCGCGCCCGAGAAGTGCTGCATAATGCAATGCTGTATGTTTGCCATCGTCCTTAGCATTTTTGTTTACTCCCAGTTCGTTCACAAGTAGTTGGATTGTGCCTTCGTGTCCGAATATTGTTGCCCAGTGTAACGCTGTTCGTTTCGCACTATCTTCGGCGTTTATTTTTGCCCCGATGTTTACGAGTTGTTTGAGCGTGTTGTTGTGCCCACCACCGGCTGCATAATGCATCGATGTTGATCCTATCTTGTCAGTGGCCTCCATGTCGACGCCCAGAACCTCAACCAGACGCTGCACCGTAGAGTCGTGGCCGTTCCATGCCGCATGATGTAGTGCTGTCCGCCTATTTTCGTCTACTTCGTCCTTGTTGGCACCATTGTTGGCGAGCAGGGTGACCATGGTGTCGTGTCCCTTCTTTGCTACCAGTCGCAACGCTGTTTGCTTCTCGTAATCTTGTGCGTCGATACGGGCCCCTTCGCGCAATAGCACTTCCGCAGTGGCGATGTCTCCAGTCTCTGCGGACAACAGCAATGGCGTTTTGCCACCTAAGTAAGCTTCCTTATTCACGCCTGTTGCTAATACTGCTTCAACGACTTGTGAATACTTCATTCCTGTTGCCGTATGTAGAAGGTTAATTCTGAAACACTCGGCAGCCAACCTTTTCTCAGAAGCAGCGATGTTTACGTGTAGATGAGACTCAATCCAATTTTCGAGAAGCAGAGAAGCAGGGTTGTTTGAAAGTTTTTTACTAAGTAGAGTGACAAATGTTTCGAGATTAATCAGCTGTTTACACTCACGTATGTGCTGTGTGAGGTGGTTCAGCGCATAGCTGATAAACGGCCTCTTGTTGAGATAGTCGGCGTAAGCTTTGAAATGCTCCGATTTCCAATTGTCGTCGACACTAGGGAATGTATTTTCCAAGCTGGTATTCGCAGCACAGAGTATCAAATAGCGGAAGCATATGATAGAAATTCTAATATGAGAATCTCCGTAGCTCATCCTGAACTTGGATCTAGCTGTAGGTTCGTTGAAGAATTCGCGAAAAATTTGGTAAATAACTTGAACACGGCCTGCAGCATAGCGCATCAGATAACAGAGCCAAATTATAGCTACTCGAACATAAGCATCGTCATAGTTATTTCTAGACTCTTGTTCCATTGCTGGCGTATTGTACCGTAACAAGAATTCGCGAACAGTTTGATGCATAACTTGGACAATAGTATTTCCTGCAGATATATCAGCCAAACAGCTTTGTTCTATTTGAACCCAAATAAATAAGCACCGTTATTACCTTTGATCTCAAGGAAGTTGCCTCCACAGTGAATAATACGGTTCTCGATGAGCATAATCAATTCGTTTTCAAATGTCTTGTCGGAAGTTAAAAATTGGGCATCAAGATCATCTGGAATAGCGAGAGCGTGCTGGAGTTCTGCAACCTGGAGAGGTCGGTATGCAAATAGAACGATTTGAAACATCCTAACACCGATATTGATGTCGCGTTGGTCGTTTTGTGCCAATTCTTGAAGCATGCGTTCGTAAAATCCGCCTAGTTCTGTTGGAAGGCTTTGTAAGAAGTCAAAAATCTCTTTTGGGGTGTAGCCCTTCGCAGCAAATTTGTTTAGCTCCTCTTTAACCAAATGTACCCACACGAACACTCCCTGGGCATTTTTAGTTATGTACTCCTTCGCCTCTTCCAGATGTGTAGGGGTGAGCCCGAGGTTTTGGTCCAAGAAAGATTCTGCAAACATTAAAATATCACCCTCATTTACATCTTGCAACTTTATAGTTTTTTGGAGTCCTGCTAAACTCTGGTTCAATCCTGTGATCGGTCGACTTGCAAGGAAAATCTTAGTAATGCATGATCCTGTGGTAGCACGTAGCTGACGCAGCAATTTAATAGTACTGAGTCTACCGTTGTCATCAGACTCATCCATGGCATCAACGATGAGGTAAAGTCGTTGTTGCACAGGGTGAGTTTTGATCGAGAACAGGATTTTCTTCAGACTATCGTAAGGCCACTGACAGCCGACGCCAGGTAGTAGTGCTTCCCGGTAATAGGATTGAAAATGATAAAAAAAGGCCTCGCTTTGGTGTAGGATGTCGTAAAGAATCGAGCGTAGCATATTAGAATGATTGGTGTGTAGCTCGCCGTCCCTGTAACTGTAGAAGAAACTGGCCACAACAGCTTGTATCGCCAGTGGCTCCCGCTTCAACAGATTATCCTTGAAATACTTTGTAAGGGTGCTTTTTCCACTGCCTGGCTTTCCCTCGATAAGTAGTAGATCGGAGTGAGATGTGCATGACCAAGCGCGATATTGCTCATGATCCCAGAGCCACTTTAAGGTGCCATGATGCTCTGTTTCGATCTTATCATAACGGATACCATGGTGGCGAAGAGAATTAAGGCATTCTGCAATAGCTAGTTAGCTAGAGTCACAACTAGATAGGATGTTCCCAAACCCTGCCGCTCTTTGTCGTACTCAATAATAATACATGGTACCGTATCAACTATTTCCTTGATGTTGGGGACTGGACCACAGGTGAGTAGCACTTTGGGCTTAGGGCTTGCTTTTGATTGCGAGCAAAACTTAGTAAGGAACCGAGACACATATGGCCCAATTTTATTGATTCCGTCAATGATGATTGGCGTATCAGGGATTGTGTACATTTTGGCCACTGCCTCTGTTAAAGCTTCTAAATGGTCACAGCCTCGAGCGTTAATGATATCATTCACCTCTATGACGGAAGAATCGCCGGGGTGTTTCTGGAAACGCGGCCGGTCCCGTTGAATCATCTGGAACAGAATGTTGTGAAGAAAAGTTTCGATAAATGATATATCCTGGGTAGGATTGGAACCATTGAGGACATGGCGGAGAATGGAATGGGTGAAGGCAGTGATAGCATCCGAGCCCTCCATCGCGCAAGAAAAGTAAAACACAGCACCATTCCGCCGTGACTCTTCTTGATTGGCGATGAGCGATGATACTTCAGTCATGGCGCAGCCTGATGGTCCACCAAATAGCCATAGAACCTCTGAATTATTGGCTGCTTCCCAGCTTTTGAAGTCGGCGTCGCGCAGGATCCAGTACAACTTCGGGTCGTCTGGATCGATAAACGACATCTTAGACATTTGCTCGTCACGGCCGGTCATACGTGTCAGCATTTTTAGGAACGAATCTGTATCCAGCTTTTCCACAACTAGGATGAAGATGTAGTCAGTAATTATTGTAATATCATCAATAAGCCTTAAGAGTAACTTGTTCGATTATTTCACTTACGTGGCTTCAATACTTTGTTCGACAGTTCTCGATCAGCAATATCTTGACTACCATCTCTAGCCATGGACGGACTGGTTAGCAAACCGTACTCATATCCTGTATGTTCGGAAGAGAATCACCCGTAATGATTGTGAATGGTAGACAAGTCCTGTCCGCCGTGAAGCGTCGACCTATCGAACTGATGATGTGTTGCATCTTTGTATTTACTCATCATATAGAACGCTGGCACTGTTAGTGTTGTATTTCTGCATTAGCTAGTCCTGTCGTACCTATTACTAGTATTGTGGTTGCTGGATAATGTGGTCGCCGTCTGTGTCGATAAGGCTGAGAGAGAGGAAGCTCCGGAAGTACCTAAAGTATGCTGCTTCCCGCCAAGTGGATATGATGCTACTGATAATGAAGGTGATGGGTAATTCTTAAGCGGGTTACACTTCTAAATCTTGAGAGGCTACCGGGTACCTCTTGGCTTGAGTTTTAAGGCTCAACAGTGATTGGCTTTTCTATTACGCCGGATGTACTAGTTACACGGAAAAGGTTCTAAGATGCAGATGACATCTTTTGCTTGTTTCAAAGGTATCTGATTGCGTACTTAGCTTTTTGCTTCTTTTTGGCTCATGCATCTCTGAACTTTCTCCCTGTACTAAGTATTATGTATGTATCTCGGAACGGGCGGTTTGCATGATGCAACGCACCAACCGTTATTTGCCACAAGACCACTCTAACACGACGTACTACCTTGCGCGAGTTGAAGTGTATTAGCGTAGGGAGCGAGATAAGGGTACGCATGCTGCACAACACCGTTCCGGGTGAGTTCCGCAGAAATTACGTTCAGGTCTAAAAGTAGCAAGCGAATCAGATTGTCGCACAACCTTGGTACAAGGATGGAAGCTGAAATCGGTCAGGGATCAAAAATTTTCGCCTTCGTCCTCCATACCCCTCCGAATCGGATGATAGACTTTCGTCACAGTGCACATACGCTTGCAGGTCTTTGTCGCTGACGATCTGATCAGATCACTTATGTCCTCCTATTACAGAAAATAAAACTGCTGAAAATCTATGTGCACTATGCTTGCGGTCCAATCACATACGCTTTGTGCTAGTACGTGGCCCGACCCCGCTTTTCCGGTGTGCAGCAGCTGAGTGCATTTGTTGTTTCCAGCGCCACTTACCAAATCGTACAGTCAGTCCGCTGCAGTTTATATGCACTATGAAGGCACTAGATATCTCGAACTGAAAGACAACTCGTAACGCATCCTGCACGAGCCATGAAAATCGCGAGTTCGACTGAATAATTTATTTCAACTGTGCTACCTCTGTTCGCGCATTGACAAAGTTTGCTCAAGTGTACATCTAAGTCTTCGAAAATTCCCACAGCCTGGTAACCAGTTCGACTTTGCAAAGACGGGCGAATGGGATCACGAATTGAAACCTTCTAAAGTAAGTCCTTCGAGCAGCTTGCATGCTTGAATTCAACAGTGGTTTTTATTCGCCCTTGAAGTCTGAAAGCCAGGATGAAACCCGATGACAGAAGCTGCATGTACAGCCTGCAATGCAACCTGCACGAGCTTCAAAACATGGATCATTCTGAAAATATGGTATATATCTGCCATCGCTGGCAAGATCAGAACCACTGGTTTTCGTGTAAGCGTGGGGTACTTCGCAGTGGATGCTCTGGTTAAACAAGGTCAATCCGGACACACCATTTCTTAATTTGTTTTACTGTGTGACTGGGTATGGACTGAGGGAGAAGAGGCTCAACTTGCTGTGAATCTAGCACTTTCTTCATTCGTCACCCAATTCAGAGCATTGCACACCGATAATTCTCAATTCCGTGGGGGTATCATCCAGATCTTGCCCAATCCGAGTAATAGTGTCGCGTTTACATGCACAGTCTGGTTATTTCGCCGGGTGCACACTCTCAGTGAGCGGACTGGCTACTTCACCGAGTGGTTCTTCGCGAAGTCATCGGTCAGGAAACGGAGTATTACCCTATTTCGGCTAGGTGCTACGTGAGAAAAGTCATGACTTGTCCACGTTGTGTGGGAACATGGAACTGTATCACCCATTCGCTGGATATGTTTCAAGTTGCCAACACATTACACGCTTGCACGCCATTGACGTAAGAGTATCGCCGAGTGCCCAAACATAGGTGGTCGTGCATCTTCATCCGGAACTTTCAATCTTACACCGCAAGCAGCACTGGCAGCCCTACTGAGGCGTCGCCAAATCCGAAAAGCAGTTGCGCAAACACACTAGATGATTTAATTAAGTAAACTGTTTATAGTTCCGGTGAGCTTAAAGTGGAGAGAATGTGTGTTTGGATGGATATTAATTGTGGTGATTGAGTAGCTTTGGGTTAGGGTTTCGCGGCGGGGTCGTTAGTTCTAGTGTTTGTCATTTAGAGTAACAGACACGCATAACCGATCTGGCAGCTGCACCCGTAAGTCACCGTACACGCCCGGGTTTAGTTCCACACAGGAGGCGGTAGGGGAAGAGAAGCAGCAATAATGAGGATGAAGTAGGAAAGAGCAGACTACAAGTCTGGGGCCCTACGCTCCATGCGGCCAAAGTTTATCAAAACACTACGCCATTGCAAGACAATACCTTGTTTGTATAGAACTACATCTGGCAGGAATTAATTCATCTCCACTTTTCAAGATTATCCGTCGCTTGATTCTCCTCCATTCTACACAAATACAACTTTTTTGAGACGTTAATTTTCGAGCCCATCCATACATTTTCCTAGTGTCGGGAAATTCTATTGTTGACTAAGGATTCAGCCCGAAGGCCGTAGGAACTGAGGCGGGTACTAAATTAGCTTCGGGCTTTAGCCGTAAGCCGTCGGACACTAAACTTTGCCTCGGGCTTGGTACGGCACTTGATCCTCCGCGGGCCGGGATAGTTAGCACACAGCTAAAGGACTAGTATCTTTCTTTGAATCTTTCTTTCTTATATATGCCAACCTTTGTAGATCTTTGTACGGTAGACTATTTATCTTCTTTTCTCTTAATATGGTGAGTTCATGGTTGTTGAGCATCTTTCCTGGGATGAACTTGGCACCGGAACAATCGCCGACACTAGATGGGCTCCCGAAAGACTATTGTCGTACCGGGTGATTGAATCCCTGTTTTGAAGTACAATTACTCCCTTGGTCTCTTTTCACCATGTGTCTATGCATTAGTCGACAGACGAAATGTTCTGCCTGAGTCCCAGATTTGAGGAGTACGTTTCCTTCGCTAGACCGTTCCAGAACAGATGCGAACCGGAGAGTTCGTGATTCGAATCGGCATTTCAACTGGTTCACCCTCTGAACCAGGATTGCGTTGAACTACTGACTTTCTTGATTGAAACAGAATACCTACATTTCCAAATATCCCTCCCACCTGTTGTGCGGAACCTTCTGTTTTTACCATACTGAACCTTCTGTTTTGCCTATACCGAACAATCTATGTCTACGATGATAAGTTGCCTAATACTACGCGCTAGCGGATACAACGAACCCTAACCCAAGGCTATGTGTTATCCGTACTTAATCAGTCCAACACTACCCGTGTCAACTTGATCAATATTCTTCGCGACATGCAATGCAAGACTCTATTGTCTCAGCCCATTTCCATTGTTATCACTTTTGGGGTCATTCCATTGAGTTTTGTGTTGGCCTGGTGGCCGTAGAGCTGAGCGAGTACTCGTATGAACTCAAATACCAGAGCCAGAGTTCTCAATCGTACGTCTAGACTGGCGTCTTTCCGGGTGTGGCATCGCTATCTAGGGTGGGTGTACCGTGTGATTTCTTTGGCGCATGGCGACTGGAGGGCCCAGGTGGATGTTAGCGGCACCAATTGTGTATGTTTCCTGCCAGTATTCAAGGTATGCACTATGAGCCTAACTTATCAAGTAGATTAAAACACCCAAAATAGGAGGCAGAAGTGGATATTTCGGAATGCATCACTTCATATTCATTCCGGGCAGCATGCCAGTAGTTTCCACACTGTTGTTCCTGTCAACCCACACAGTTGAGCCAATTGGTATCATTCGGCGGATATAGGTGACTCAATGTTTCCCACCATTCAGCTTGACCATTGATTTCAATGTCTGTGAACTGTGTAAGGTCCTGTGGAGTTGCAAGGCCAATGCCCTAGAGCACAGCCGGGCCGGCATTCGCAACTAGGAAAATCTTAGTCCGAGATCAGGCATGGCTTTACTCAGATGGGACGGACGGTTGATGACCAGAACTTGCCACTGGAATTCCTACGTCCGATCTTGCGAGAACTATACAGCATTACTGCTCTAAAAATATTGATATAATGCAAGTAGCAGGTGTACATCATGGGGTGCATGCATGATTACACATTGATGGAACAAGAGCGGCTAACCGCACACACCTCGAATGAAATCCTATTTCTCCTGGCTTGTTACTGATAGGCAAACCCCCGGCGTTACGGTATTACTTTCCTCTGGCATGATTGTCGCCTAAGAGATTATCAAAACTAACTCAGGAGATGTATTGTATCTTTCGAAGTTTAGTTATATCGGATCTAGGCTTCCAAACAGTCTGGGTGGCTGCTAGACTTTCAGGACCCGCCATCGTTGTTTACAGCGGGGTATGCGTACTAGTGAAGTTAACCGTCTCGTCTGTCTGGGATCACGCAGGACGGGGACGGGATGGCGACACGCCGTCCATCCGAGGGTAGGACGGAAACGGCGCTGTCCGTCCTAGTCAGGACAGAGACGGACGGAAATGACGGCCAGGTATGCCACATACCAGAGACGCCACATGCCAGAAACGCCACATTCCGAAAACGCCACATGCCAGAGACAGCACACGCCATCCTCGGCCGTCCCCGGCAGATATCTGTAGACAATGAAATTCGCTAGTAAAACGAGTTGAATTATACAAAACCTCAAATCTATCCACACTATTACACAGTAAACTCTACTCATTAATGCCAGTTCACTCATATCAAGCCATATAACACCTTAATACTTGGTGTCCTCCGGGATAGTGGATGCTGGCCAGGGAAGGTGTCTTCGCCGTCCCCGGCCGTGTTGAGAGCAAAAGAAAAAGAACGGAGAAGCTCAATTGTCTATCGATCTAAAAATAGAGAAAATGGCAGGCTTATATACAGAGAAAAGACCATACTTGGCGAAGCCGAGTATCACCACCGGAGCCCGAAGCCGAGTACCAGTGCCGGGGCTAGGCCTCCTCCTCGGCATGGGGGCAAGCAAGGCCCATGGGGGCTACAAGCCACCGGGCCAAATCTGATGCCAACAGGCCGTCCCAGGCCGCTATGCCGTCTTTTTCGAGAAATCTCGGACGGGACGGTTGACATCACTAATGCGTACAAACATGTAGGACCCTGAACGGGGATCTAGCGGGTCCTAGCAAAAGGAGGCTACCGCTCCCTATCTCAGGGTTTAGATTAAGAACCACTCATTTAGTAATAGATTACATAGTATATAACTCTCGTACTCCAATAATACCCACAGAAACCTTGTAACCGGTGTGTGGGTGAGCAAAAATCGGCGTGAAGAGAAGTCACCGCCACATCACTCGCTTCACCCAGCCATCACTCGGCTTACATGCCTGGATGTTACAATAGTACTGTGGGAAGCACCGTGCGTGTAGATTCTATGATACAGTGGAGAAGAGAGAAGGGGAAAGACTCGACTTATGTATAGAGGATCATCGGGAAAACTTTGATACTTCGCCACTCTGAATTACTTGCAACCGGATATGTAACACTGGAAGTCCCCTAGTCTAAATACTCTCCGCCAGACAAATCGTATTCCGGGATAGGGTAGACATCCGCCCACCCCGGACGGACCTTTGGGGAGCCTGATCGCATCGCTCTTCTGACTTCATGTCCTCATGTCCAAGTGTACAACGTTGATGATGCCTCTTATTCTATATACATATAGATTCGATGCCTTAAATACAATGAGAAACGGCGATTTCATGGAGGCCAAAGAGAGGAGGGTAGTCGGAATGGCGGTCGAAGTGGCGTGTGGAGAGTGGTGGAGTGGCGGAGTGGCGGAGTGGCGCAGCAAGAGTGAGAAATCATGTAGGGTTATACAAACAACTCCGAGTGACCTCTCTAGACCACGCTATTGTCCTTATAGCAACACATCACATTGGGGTAGATTACTTCACATCAACATACGGTATGGAGACACTCCGGTGTGCGCAATTGCTATATTTCAATCCCTAACACCAGCTTTCGAAATCTAGTACGTGGTGCTCCCAGGTACCCTCGATTCCCAACTGCACTCGACTCCACACCCAGGTGCGCTTTATTCCTGCTCTCTTGTGCCCGACTCCTAGCTGAGCTTTATTCCAACACAGCTGCCTTCTAGAATCTATGCTCTGGACTCCATGCGCTCGGTACCGGAATTGTCATAGTTGTCTGTTGTTCGAATCAGGTTGAACAGATTCAAGATCAGAGAACTAGTAGATCATATGAATTAGATTTTGCGATGTACTAATCGTCTCGTTCGGATCGGAGTTCATAGAGTTGACCTTGAGTGGTGGTTGGATCAATCGAATACCCGTTCTGCAACAATCACCTCGTTTCGCCTCTACAGGTTGTGGTGAGATAAATACGCCATTGGTTGTCAAATAATCTACTCAACGCTACATAAATGGTCACGTTCTCAGATACAAACTGAGTTCAGCTGTTCTCGAACGATAACGAATTTTGGGTTTTTGAAGCGGGCTGGAGGTTGTGAGATGCCTAGCATCAGTCGGGTGGTGTCAGCAGGACGAGACTTGGAACAAGCAACTCCCTGCCCAAGGCGGGCTAGCGTAGTAAAGTGGTGTGAGGAGGAACGCTAGTTCGGGGGATTCCGCGACGACACATGACAATCATAAGGTTCATCACTTCGCCGGTGCCACTCGTAACAACATGAGCACACCTAGGGTATCCCTGCAGCACGTACTTGACTTTTCTGAGACTTCAGCTCATCAACGTCCACCAGCACAGTAGCGTTTTCGTATATGTCCTTGAGGGTGCTGTGTTCCGCGCCGAGAAACGTGCCTCGCTTAGCACATCGCTGAATGTTCAAGGACAACTCGGGGCAGGTGTTACTGCCTCGCACCAGGCAGGAAATTAGCCGCCTGACAATTAAAGTTCGCAACTAGCACTTCCGAAACCTCCTGTTCTCACTGAGGCACTATCAAGCTGCACCCTTCTATCCTTATTTTAATCTGATGGTTGCCGAATATGTTGTATGGGATGCTAATGAATGACTAGCGGTCGAAGGCTGTGGTGGGTGTACGCGGATTGGGCTCGTTGCATTGTCTGGTACTACATAGATACAGGTGCGGGCTATTATATGTTCCAGTCCATTCGCGGAGTCCCACCCTCCTTGAATGAACTGGTTCATTCGCGGAGCGTATATACAAAAGTGATAATTACGCTCAACCAAAAAAAAAAACTCCGTACGCCTTCATCGAGATCCCTATGAGCTGTATGCCTCAACGTCGTCGTGCAACTACAATTACACTGTGCTGTATGTCATCATTTGAAACCGTCTCTTCCTAGGTTCCTACTTCCGCCATATTATCCTCCTCCTCCACTTCCGTGACCTCTTCCTCTTCAAGAACCTCTCCTCCCTCAGTATCTAGTTTGGTCAAATTACTTTCGGTGCAATCTCAAGCGAAAGTGGAATCAGTATATTCCTGTGTATCACCTCGTGTATTTGCTCGCAGTCGCTTTTGATTCTGACTGTCCATATGAAGATGTATTCCGTTTAAGATTGAAAGTACCAGATGGAGCTTCGGAATTCACGGTATTTGTACATTGTATATTACCAACTTGGCTATGACAATGAAGTGTGCATTCAACTTCCACTTTGGACCTTTGCAGCCAAATGTAGCGCAGAGTTGCCCTGGGCTGACGGTACCTCCGCGGAGAAACCGCATCTGTGAATGGCCTAAAACATTATATTTACCGAGGAATGTTTTGCCGGGTGGAGGGTTGGTTAAATCTATCGTCCAATCAGAAATTCACCATGTACCACATCGAAGATCAACCATATAAATAGCGAATAACTCGACTCTTGACAGCCCTATTCGTCAATATCAAAAATAACCGGTAGCACCTTAGATTGATTTGATTTGATCAGAACCTTTAAAAAGGGTATGTATCCACGTGGAACTTCCTCACTGACCACACTCTACCGAAAAATAGTTGGCGCTCTAAAGCCAAGGATTACCATAAATGGAACCGTTTGGATCTTGTTAATATCGACGATCGTGGGCACTCCTGATGAATTGTATCCCTACCGTCATGTCCATCACATCTCAATTGCCTGTGCCCAGTGTGTTCCACTGCAGATGAAACAGTAGAATAATTTAAATATGCGCTGTCATAGTTTGCATGGTGTCGACGTACCTGCAAATACAGGCTGCAGCCGAGCGATAGTCGATATAACGTCCATTCTTGTAGCAATTCTCACCTTCCAACGTTCACCACAGCCATGCAATCGAGATATTCGTACATACTGCGGAAGCTGATTCTATTCTCAGCTGTACTCTCCCTATCCATCTTTACCCAGCATATTTTTCAAGGTTTCGTCCAACGATACATGTCATCAATGAAGTTGCGGAGACGAGACCACGACGGCATCGGGGTTCCTCTCAACGAAGCGTGCTTCAATGAGATAAATATCATCCTGAGCGATACTAGCGAGCTCAATAAAGGGGGGTTTGCGGCTGGCACGACGCTCATGACTCTTCTTCCTTCTCTTTTGACTTTTGCGCCTATGCCAACTGCGAAAATTCGAGATTCCATGTACACTAGTCCTTGGCTTGCGCTGTTGACTGCCGGATTTACCTTTGGGTTGCCGGTTACCCAATACAGCTCAGAGCTCGACCAGAGAATTTTTAAACCGGATGAGTTCTTTGCACTGCAGAATCGCGAGGCAGATAACGGCACTCCAGCAGACGAAGCCGAACAATTCGACAACACGACTGCAGAGCGTGCAGCACTTTCAACCACGGTTAGCGAATTAGATGCAGTTGCAGTGCGAGAGAAATTATTTCCATTACCCAATCAGGGATCACTTGCACGATTGATGGTTTTCATCTTCACGGTTGGCTGCGTACAGTGGGGACTGTTTCTCGTGTTGATCATGGCCTTGCCCAAGATTGATGGTTTTACGGTTGTTTGGGTTTGTGAAGACGTTTCACTGCAGTTTTACTTGGGCTGGTTAGCCATCACATATGCGCTGTCGAGTATGTTTTTGCTATACTGGAATTCAAGCTTTCGAAAGGCTCAGATAGTTTTGCATTGCATTCCAGAGCAGCAAAAGCCTTTTATGCTGGAAACACGGGATTCCACAAACATTGCGCACGGTTTATTGAGGTTTCTCCAGTTTTGTAATCTGAGCAGTTGGAAGTTAATTAGAAGGGAAGGTTGGTGGTAGGTACTTTCTGTTAGGACGATTCCATTCCACGTTGTTGATATATAAAGGTCTTCTTTCCGGCAAGCGCACAAAATAATCAGACTACCCCGCCCTTCAATCGTGGTTGTCCGGGTCACAGACGATAAAATCCACCAAGATGTACCTCTCTGGGTCAGGCATATTGCCGCTGCTGCCAATGTAGTAATGCTATTACTTCTGACATTACTTTTTGGAAGCCTATGGGGACGCCGACTATTCCACGCCTTCGTCTTCGTTCTAGCCTTCTCCCTTGTCGTCTTTCTGTCGCGAGCCATGAGTATCTGGAGCTCAACATTGGTATTCTCAATGCCATCACTTCACGCTGTAGTAACTAATGAACGTAGCTGCAAAATTCCACCAATCTAAGCATCATTGAATGCGACGACGTACCTACTATAGACGAAGTGGAGCAAAGATTACTTTCAATTCCAGGTATATTGATCAGCAATAAAACATCGGGACATAGTTATTTGAACAACCAATGCGTGGGGCCGAAAGGTCCCAAGGCCAGCGGTGTGATCATCAGCTGTTTTGTTCTAGCGTTGCTCAGCGGAGGCTCTATCTATTCAACAACGGCTGTCTTGCTTATCTATTCCTCCGGTTTTAATAGCTTAAGTATGGTCTTTGTGAACTACATATGGATGTCTGTGATAACTTTATTTCGCACTGAATTGAAGCATAAAGCGGGATTCAATATTCCAGAACGACTTTTGGACAAGCCAGTCGAAGTCAGGGGTGTGGAACTTGCAGATTTGCCGCCAATTTAAACTGTTATATAGATTGTTGGGGCTGAGGTTCGGTTTTGTATGCATGTAAGGCAGTGAGAGTGAATACTGCGCTGCTATAGTCCTTCGCATATTAATCTACTTGATTATATTGCGATAAACACTTGCGGAGGAATGTAGGTACTTTGACTGCACAACGTTCGTATATTTATTGAAGGAAACCAGTGTTGACACGTGTACGCTGTGGTGGGCGTGGAAAAACTTGTCGACTGTCTCGTGTGCATGTACAGGTCCTGAGATCCAAAGATCCAAAAGAAGGGGGGGAACTCGGAGATATAGTAATCAATCACGTGATCTCGGGCAAAAGTCCTCTACTACTTCAACACTCCCCTTTGCCTGCGCTCGAAAACCACCCGTCAGCGGACTTCGCAAGCTCAGTCTTTGAGGTGCGAGCTTGCGAGCGACGAAACATTCTTGGAACGAGAGCACCTTTGCCCAAAGGACGACTAAAAGTAAACCAATCGAAAGGAAGGTAAAAACCAAAGGTAAAACGATAAACTAACTCCTCAGCACAACCCAACTAACCATCTCTCGTCTCCTCAGCAATAACTTTGTACGACGGATAATTTATCGGTGTTGGCGCTGCGAGGAAGGGAGAAGATGATGGAGAAGAAGATAGAGAGAATGAATTGTCTGTCGAGAGAAAGAGAGGAAAACAGTAGACTTATATATGAAAACTGAGAAGGAACACTCCATGCCGACTGCCAAAGCCGGAGCCCGAAGCCGAGTACCATTGCCGAGGCTAGGCCTCCTGGGCAGGTGAGGCGGATGGGGCAATTGAGACTGGTGGGGGTAGGCGAGGCCTATGGGGGCCGCAAGCCACCGGCCTTATGCCTGAACCCGCCAGCACCGAATAATTGAGAAGCCACCGGGCCAAATCCCTAGTCAACAACCGGTACAGGTGCGGCCAAGTCTAAAGTCATAAACGGAATCAAATAGAGAGATACAGTGTGTGGGCGTAGCTACAAAAATGATAGAAAAAACAGCCTGCACTAGAAGTGTACAAAGCCTGTAGAGTACGGTGACCAGTGTCAAAATATACTCTTCTGGGCTGTGTTGATATTCTTTAAAATTTTCGCGCCCAAATCGCATTAGATATGGCCGACTTCGGAGATGCACATGCTCGCATTGCCCAGACGATGCACTGCTTGACGTTTTCGAGAATGTAAAACAAACTTACAATATAAGGGGTTACTGAGCACAAGCATGCTACTATTTCTCGGGTGAGGATGAGCATGTAAAATGTGAGGTTCGCAAGTTTTATCGACATGGAGGTCTTGCACAAGTCATCGATCTGATGTTTGGCCACTGTCTGTAAGTAAGGACCCAATGCTCGCAGAACAAATCGCTCCACGAATGAACTTAGGGAAATGCTGGGGAGTGGTGCTTCAAGTATATTCCTGCGAAACATGGAGCTCGAGTTGAAAATCTTGAGCGATGCATATGCCAGAGCGCAAATCGACTATAGATTGCGCTACGTACACACTCTCAGTTCAATACAAACTTCCCTCGATCCATAGGGATCTGCGCGTAGGCCTATAGAAGCCTTTACGGCTGGCGGAATTTATAACCTATCCTACAGGCTTCTCCTGGTACCATATACACTATCGATACTAGTATTCAGAGCACCTTGAGTGCCCATTAGAAAGCCTGGTTGAGCGCCGGCCTGAACGCCCGCATGAGCGCCTGCATGAGAACTCGCTTATCAGCCTACTTGGGAGCAGTGTTCGCAACCATCCCGTCCGTCCGGGATTGGTCAGGACGGGGACGGACGGCAAGAATCCGTCCGTCCGAGAGCAGGACGGAGACGGCGCCGTCTTTTTGAGGCTGGACGGAGACGGACGGAAAGGACGGCCGTCGACGGAGAAGTCTTAGCGCACATAACAAAAATTATAAGAAAATCATTTCAATTACTATTCTGACCGTGATGCAAGACCTGTGAGCATCTGCTCCATCCATACTATTTCTGACTCTGTTTCTCCAAAGATTACGCCCTCTGCACCAGGATTTCATACATTCCGAAGCCTGTATAACATTATCGGGCTTGATTGGGTTTAGTCTAAAGATATACAGTAACCGCCCGATGACGGTGGATAACGGCCGACATTCCGTCCGTCCTGAGGAAGGACGGAGACGGACGGCCTTGGCGCCGTCCGTCCGTCCTGGAGAAATCTCGGACGGGACGGTTGAGAACACTGCTTGGGAGCATGTTTGAGTGAGCACTTGAGTGATCGCTTGAAAGTCTGAGCCAGCTTCAGTTAGCGCTTGAGTGAGTGCTTTAGGGTGAATAGCATTTTCCGCAGAAAGCTTTGGACACCAGCGACCGAATCTTGCAGCCGCCAGTGATGGAAGCTTTGGAGCGATGGGAAAGTCTGAGTCGGTGGAAGATCTGGTAGATACCATGACTATCACCTACACCATTACCATCACCATCACCATCACCATCACCATCACCATCCCACAGAAAGAGAGCATGACCGAATGTGTGCGCATACAGACGTCCAAAATCAATGGGAAGCGGGTTGTAAATTCTGCTGGAAAAACGGAGTCGGAGATCTGCTCTCCCCAAGATCTAACTGTTTACCGTTGTCGAAGAGATGGCTGAAGATTTCAACACCATGGCAATGAAAAATGGTGAGATCCCATCAGAGAGCTGGCATCTGCAAGATAAGATTCATGCCAATTGCTATACTTAGATCGACCGACGTCATGTTTTTCCCCCCATTCGCCACTCCGGTTGTCTGTGCATCCAGGTGCACTCGAGTCGATACTTCCTAATGCACTCAACACACTGCTACCTGCTGCGCTCCTCTCCGCGGCCTTGCAAGCATCCCACTCCTTGAAGCACGACATTGGCCGCCTTTCGAAACCGGCTCGGCGGATTGACGATCTGAAAGGAGGACCGTTGTATTAAGTGCTAGAAGTGGAGCAGCCCTGGGAAATAGGAGTCGAGTGGACTTGGGAGTTGGGAGTCGACTGCACATGGAAGCTGGGCGTCGAGTGTGATTCGGAGCTGGGAGTCGAGTGAACCTAGTAGTTAGAAGTCGAGTACGGTTGGGAGATGAAAGTGGAGTGTACCTGGGAGGTTAGAGTCGCCAGCATTTGGAAGCTGGGAATAGAGTGTACCTGGGAGCATGGAATCTAGTTCACTTAGAAGCTGGGAGTCAAGAGCACCTAGGAAAATAGAGCGTAGTACCCTATAGCTAACATAGCATCTAGGGCAGTTAGATAAAAATCTCGTGAACAGGACATCATACTGTCCGCGTACACGTGCAAGTCTATAGGACATCATGGTGCCATGCTTCAAATATACTATGGAATACCGTCCAAAAAACAGCTTGTCTATGAGTTGCGCATTGCGCAAGATCATTTTTCCCGGTGTGACCCCTGAACGCGGAAGACCACAGCAGACGTGAACTCTGAGGACTGTTGGCTTGGGATTTGGCCCGATGGCTTATAGCCCCCATGGGACGCAGTGAGCCCTCATGCCTAGGTGAATGTCTAGCCCCCACAGTGATGCTCGGCATCGGTCCCCGGATGTGATACTCGGTTTCGCCGAGTATGCTCTCTCCTCCCCCATATATCTATTCCTGTCTCTCTCTCGTTGCTCTTTAGACAATCACTTTGTACGATAGTCAATTCAATATCTCTATTCGTACTCGATTGATCTCAACAAACTCTGCCATTATCTCAGTCTACAGCAGGTACAGACACTGTTTCAGAGCATGACACCACTGTTGTTCAACATTGTTGAAATGTCCGAATGTGATAAGGGTCTGGCGGCCCTCTGGGGGCACATGGGTGATTCCAGTGTTCCTAAGCGGCCCGGCCTCCATTCTGAAAGCCTGCGCTAAGGGCGGCCCGGCCCGGCCTGGGTCAGAAGCCGCCCGGCCTGCACGTGATTTATAAAGCCTGCATCGGCCTGCATAAGCCTTGGTCTGGTTGATGGATGGAATACGGCAATGGTAGGGCTACGATGATTGAGTTGGATATGGTTTATGTTTCGTACTTTGGAGACTTTCTGAGTAAAGGCAGCAGACAATCTTTCGAACAAAATATTCTGTTTAGGCTTAGTCCGCCAAGAAAAGCCGCCCGGCCGCCAAGAAAAGCCGCCAGGCCGGCCGGAAAGCCGGCCTGGCCGCTTAGGAACACTAGTTCTCAACCATCCTGTCCGTCCGGCATCACACAGGACCGGGACGGGACAGAGACATGCCATCCGTCTCATTTAGGAGGGGGACGGTAGGATTAGACGGCCAGAAGATACCAAGTGGCATCTCTGGTTGTTCCAGGTAGTCCCCGGTAGTCCCCAGCAGATATACATTGGTGATGAAATTCAGATGTGGTAAACCGAGTTAAATTATACCAAACCTCAAATTTACCCCTACTATGTACCGCAGACTCTATTCATTACCATAGGTTTACTCATCACTAGCCATACAGAACCCTAAAAGTTTGATTTCTGCTGATTGTGGATACCAGCTGGGAACGGTGTTTTTGCCGTCCCCGGTAGTCTCCAGCCGTCATGTCGTCCTCGTCAAGTAAGGACGGGACGGGCGGTCTTGGCGCTGCCCCTTCCGTCCAGGAGAAAATTTCGACGGCAGGAGTCGGAACACTCGAGGTCATTTTGGACTGGAATCGGATCAGTGTAACATTTCTTCGGACCGGTCCAGACTCACTCTAGACTAGTGCTAGACTTCATTGTAGGATTAGGTTTAAACTTGGTGGAATTGGGTTGAGAATGGGATAAATTTGCCCGTTTTGACTGGAAACTCATACTACGCTGCACATAATCGTATATTTTTGTATTCGCTGCTTAAAAGTCGGGAAGAATGGTAATTTGTAGGCCGCCTGCTAATACGAATCTACATAGGTAACACTAGCAGGAAATGGACAGGTGCATCATTTTGTGTTTTCAGTGTGGGACTCTGGCACTACCGGAAGCACTCCCGGGAGCATGGGAAAAGAGCGCCCAAGAAACCGTAGAGTCAAATGCATTGGTGAGTATGAAGTTAGGTGTAAGCAGAGAGTTCAAAATGTGGGTAGCTAGGTGCTAGTCTAGGTAACAAATATCAGGAGTTCTACGTCCTGTAACAACATTTACTATTACTATACGATCTGAAAAGAAGTCGCTGATACTGAGATCGCTGAATTGACTCACAGGCTACGGACTCACAGTCGTAGACTCATCCACGAGTTTTCACTCGCCACCGCCACTGGCATTTGCAATCGTGAGCTTCCATAGACTTCCATGGAGTTCCAGGCCTTCATGTATATAAAGAAAGAGCTTCTCCTTACATAGTAGAATAGACTTCGTCCGGTTTACATTCGTAACATTTACCTCTTAGTGGTGCGGCGAGTGATGAGTCATGACGCGGTCCTGAAGACTGCCGATCATAAGCTCCTGGATAGTTGGAGGCAGCAGAAAGGAGGAAGATGCTAGACAGGGCGTAGAAGAGCAGGGGTAGCAACAGTCCGTCCGCGCACTGCACTTGTAGGTCCCACGTTGTCGGATGAAATTATATGACTAGACCCGATCGGGGCGGCTGGGGGTGACTTCTTGGTCTGGAGATACTAGTTCACTTGTAGCTTTGCAGTTATTTCGAATGCGACAGTTATGTGGACTCTCCAATCTGTGAATGATGAACTCGGTAGGTTATAGTGTGGATTATGTACCATTGACATAGTTGGGTGACATTATATCATCACTCGGTCACAACTAAATTACTTGCATCATGTTTCCATCCCTCGGAAGACCGCTGGTATCTACCGTCCCGCAGTATAAAATCTTTCCAGACGCCAAATCATAGTTGGGGGAAGAGCAATGTCATCTCCGGACGGGATGGACTGTTGTGACCTTACAGGATCCGGAGGCAACCAGATCACGAGAGGCGGTAACCCGTACGCGGGGAATAGGTTGTGACAAGAAGGGTACTAGAGAATATGAGATCAACATATGGCTGATTTAACCGGCACATAAGCTTTAGGGTAAAATTATTGGGTTTGTTTAAATATAGGGGGTGGAGGCTAATCAGGCGAATTCACAAAGGATCACTCGGACGAGAAAATTGTTACTAGTTGCATGTGTACTTGGATCGTGAGTCTCAGCACCGTCTGATATCTTGTATGAGAATGAAGACTTGTATGAAGATGGTGGCTGTATAAGGATATGCATCAGGACCAGGGTGATGCGTCTCATGTCAGATATAGCATACGCGTAAGCGTATAGGAGATTATACATATACGGGCCTTAGGCCTTGGAGATAGAGAAGTTAATCAACAAGTCAAAGAAGCATCCAAAGTATCATTACTCGTTACTTTGGATGCCTTTTAAGACTTGTTGATTGACTGATCTCTCGAGGCCAGAAGGCTCGTATATATATAGACTTGTCTCCTATATTCACAGCCATAGTCGTCTCCATATCTCTTGTCTGTTTGCATATCCGTTTGCACTAATATGAGCCGCTCTGTACCAATATGAGCCGCTTTCCTGAGGCATATCTTCATACACCAACTACATACCAAACAGACCTGAGCTGTGAGGCTCACGATGCAGGTACACATACAACATTACTATAGGCCTAGAAGGAAGCCGCCGATACACTGAGGCTGCCGAATTGACTCACAGACTGTAGGCTCATACTCATAGACTCATACGTGAGTTTTCACCGCCACCGGCTGTGTACTTCCATAGATTTCCACAATGCTTCAGGCTCTCTTGTACATAAAGACAGAGCATCTCCCTGAGATAGTTCAATAAACTTCTTCCACGTCACATTCACAATAAAAATTGTTACAGACGTACACGGACGGAGACATGATACAGATCTGATCACGGTCACTGCAGCTGGAGCTGATGTCTCCTCTATATATCTCGAGTCCTTCTTCTTCCCTCTTCTCTATACCATAGTCTATGCACACCGTTCTCCCCATACCGTAACAAAATCAGTTGCTCAGCTGGCTCTTGTGTTATCCTATATGGAAGCTGGTTGATGAAAGAGATAGAAAGCGTTAGATCTATCCCCTCTGAGATGAAACCGATTGTATCAGGAGAGATACCTCGCTTTGGACGGGGCCGTGATGAGTGTGGCTACGTATCAGCAGTCGATGTACTCCGTGCTTGTTTGAAAGAGAATAACCTGACATCTTGTGACCTGTCGAATGACTACGGTATGCCCCAACGAATCGTTGGGTATCTACATTGATTGCGAGCAATGGTTCTCTGCGCTGTCTTCCACATCTAAATGGACTTGCCATGCAAATGAAACTTCCATTCAATTCACAATAGGCTCCTGTCGATTGGCCTGTAACCATGTACAGCGCTCTGGCTTCGTAGGTCATCATAAATTATTACCCACCCAGAAATAATATTGAAATTTTGCACAATTATGCCCATCTCAGAGACTGCACCCTACGTATCCTCAGCTACCAGTAGTCAGGATATGCCAATCTTGAATAAACAAATGGAAGTAACCAAGTAAACGAATGAGCGACGCCCAGCGCCATTTCGACCACGTTCGGACCTAGGTCGCTAGCGCATATTAATATTGTGCTCTAGTCCATTCGAGGAGCATACATACAATGTGCTGCTTACACTCAACAAAAATAAGAATTCCTCTATACACTATCATCACGATCCCTACGATCAGCTGTATGTCTCAACCTCGTGGTACAACTACAATTGCACTGTGCTCCATATCGTGACTTGAAACGATCTCCTTCCTCTTTGCCCTCTTCCTCCACATCATCCTCTTCATTCTCCTGCTTTTCCTCCTCCTCAACGCCACCAATGATCTCTTCGTACTCAAAACTCATTTCCTCTTCGGGACCCTCTCCTTCAATATCCAGTTCGGTCATATCACTTTGGTTGTTTTTCTTACCGCTCTTGATATTATCATCGCAATTGAAATCTGTCTGCTCCCTTGCCTCCAATGATTCCACCAGTCCAGCAATGGACCAGTCCGGACTGGAACCGTCCAGTCTAGTCCAGGTCCAGTCCAAGAAATTTTTGGCCCGGGATCGGACCAATCCCCAATTTTTCGGGACCTGGACTGAACTGGCCTGGACTGCATTGGACCAGTCCACTCGGGCCGAATCGGCCCGAATACTCTGGGAGTTACTGATACACTGAGTCAACAAA
>Ga0307515_10003612_pt1 | contig 32489 bp, 27 predicted proteins | sample 17_EM_MG_FD_194513 | JGI IMG/M metagenome (GOLD analysis project Ga0307515, IMG submission 194513) | Populus trichocarpa ectomycorrhiza microbial communities from riparian zone in the Pacific Northwest, United States - 17_EM | ecosystem: Host-associated > Plants > Roots > Unclassified | place... | reverse complement strand
CCGGAGAATCGTGATAGAGTCCCATAACCTTCTTCCAGAGGTCGTCCGACTCAGGGATCCAAATCCGTCCATCCTTCCGTCCTAATCCGTCATCCCAAACCAGTCCTTCCGGTTTATCCTCCCAGTCTGCAGCGATCCTGCGGGTTTCCGCCAGAATATCCGAGTCCGAAACGGCGAGTGCAGCCACGAAGACCTCTCCGAGGCCTTCCCAGTCCGAAGGAGTCATCTCAGCCTCACAAGCGGCCAGCTCTGTGAAGTTCTCAGCAGGAATCAGAGACTGCGGGATTTCGTCTTCGCCGTCGGCAGGTCGGAGTTCAGCGCGTCGGGATAGTGCATCCGCGGCGCAATTTTTGTCACTGGGTTGATAGTGGATCTCGTAGTTGTAGTGCGTGAGCAACTCCAACCAGCGCATCTGCCGTCGGTTCAGGATTCGAGGTTTCGCGAAGTACTCCAGATTCTTGTGGTCGGTGAGGATCTGGACCGGGAGACGAGTTCGTTCAAGCCAGTGACGCCAGTTCTGTAGACCTTTTACGATCGCAAGGGCCTCCTTGTCGGGAATACCATAATTCCGCTCGGCCGGATTCATGGACTTTGACATAAAGCCGATCGGATGGTGACGCCCATCAGTCTGTTTCTGGGATAGGACGGCACCATAGGCGTAATTCGAGGCATCGGTCTCCAGCCGGAACTGAGCATCGGGATCTGCGTGAACAAGGACGGGAGCCTGAGAAACGCGCCACTTCAGGAGTTCGAAGGCCATTTGCTTGTTCTCGGTCCACTGCCATGTTTGGTTCTTCTGGAATAGATCGTGGAGCGGTCGTGCGACGTCGGAGAAACCAGGAATCCATCGCCGATAGAAGTTTACAAACCTGATGAATTCCCGAATGCCTCGGACTGACGTCGGGTTTTGCCATTCAGCGATTACAGAGGTCTTCTTTTCGTCCATTTCGAAGCCGTGGCGACTGATATCTACTCCAAGGAACTCGATTTTCGGTTGGTGGAACTCGCATTTCTTCGGGTTGCAGAACAGGTTGGCTTCCCGAAGACATTGGAGTGTTTGGCGGACTCCTGCGATGTGTTCCTCTAAAGTCCGATGATGATTGAGCGCATCATCAAGGTAGTTCTCGAGATTCTTGTAGAGTAGCGGAGCGAAGACCTTGTCCATAAGGCGTTGGAAGCAGGGCGGAGCATTCGTAAATCCGAAGGTCATAACGCGGAGTCGGAAAGGGCCGAACGGAGTCATGAACGTGGTTTTCCATTCGTCACCAGGTCGAATACGGACTTGGTTGTAACCGGATTTCAAATCGAACTTCGTGAAGATTTCCGAACCGCGGATGCGGTCCATCATCTCGTCGATGCGCGGAAGCGGGTAGCTGTCCTTGATCGTAATGTCATTGAGCTTACGGTAATCGATGACTGGTCGGCGGGTTCCGTCCTTTTTCCAAACGAAGAACATTGGAGCGGCGATCGGGCAGTTGGAGTCAGCGGGTTCAGCCCAACCGGCGTTAAGCATCTCATCAAGGACTTTTCGGCATTCGGCGCGTTCTTCCTGATTCATATGGTATGGTCGACTTGGTTTCAGGAGCGGCTTCGAAGGATCGAGGTCGATCGTGAAGTCGGAATCCGGTCGGAAGTCGGGGAGAGTAGTGGCGGCTTTCTCTCCGTCGAACCTGTCCATGTAGTCGTGGTAGTACTCAGGAATCTCCGTAGCTATCGACTGGAGGCGTTCTGGAATGTCGATTGCGTAAAGTTTGATTTCCTCTGCGGTGAGCGGATCTAGCTCAGCGTCGGAAATATTGTCGACGGTTTCCGATGTTCGAATGAGCGGACGCTGACTGAAGAACGTGCTTGCGGGTTGTGCAAGACAGTGCTTTTCGCAATAGTCTGATGCGAAGGTGACCTTTCCGCTCGACCAGTGTATCTGCGGATCGTGCTGCTGAAGCCACGGTAATCCGAGTACGATGTTATGCCCTCCTAGCGGTGCGACGTCAAAGGTGAGGGTCTCGGAATGGTTGCCAACGGCCATCCGGATCTCGACCTGTCGGTCTACGCGCGAAAGGAGACGGCCATTTACATCATTTACTGTGAGCGGGTTTCGGCTTTTAGTGACCAGTGCGTGTAATTCAACAAATCTCGGGTGGATAAAATTCCCCATGGCGCCCGAGTCCACCATGGCTGTCGTCTTGATCGTATCTGCGAGTACGATGGGAGCAGTCAAATGTCTTACAAGTTGGTATGGGGTGACAGCCGAAACCAATACTGTATTTTCAAAAGACAATTCCGAATTACATTCCGAAGCAGAGTCCGATACATTAAAGTCCGCGGGCGCGACAGGCTCCATTGGACTATCTAGTTTTTTGACTCATCACGAGTCGGGGCAATGTCCGATGACGGATCGACAGCAGCTGGCTCCACTGCTGCGATCTGCGTCTTGGACTTTTGTGGGCAGTTCGGGCGGATATGTCCCTTTTCACCGCACCCGAAACATCTGCCTTCGGAGCGGAATTGGAGTCGATCGGACTCCGAAAGGCGCGTGCCGATCCGCGCAGACTCGGCCTTGATTTCGGGGGTTGATTGTCGGGAGGCGGAGTCGGGTCGTGGTGTCGGAGTCGAAGACTCAAAAGTGCGGGTGGCGGACTTGGGTTTTGGATCGCGCCTGTCGGGGTCCTGGGCAGCCATACGTTCCTCGTCGAGAGTGATGGCGAGGGTTTTGAGGTCGTCGAGGAGTTCCGGTTTCCGTCCGACTAAATCGTGTTTTACCTCATACTTGAGGCCATTGTAGAACGCGGAGGTTAGGATCTCCTCATCCCGGAATTCCGTTTTGAGGACGAGCTCCTCGAAGGCTTCGACATATCGGCGGACAGAGCCGGTCTGCTTCAGGCCAGTGTGGAAGCGGTTGCAGGCCTTCTGCTTGGCGTTGAGGTCCGCCCACTTGTTGATGAAATTCCGCTGAAATAGTTTCCAGCTAACGAGATAGGCGGGCGGATTATATTCGTCCTGAGCGAGTTCTAACTGAACGCGCTTCCAGTTGGCGGCTTTGTCGGTGCAGAGTTGGAGAGCCCACTGGACGCAGATTTCGTCGGAGGCGAAACATGACGAGTTGAGTGCCATAAAGTTATTGCACTCGGCGAGGAAGACACGGGCTTTAGAGGAAGACCCGTTGAAGTGTGAAGGGAGCGCCACCTTCAGGGCTCCGCCGCGCTCTGTAGGAGCGGGCCCTGAAGAAGTCGACCTAGTCGACAGCGTGGCCTCCGAACGCATTCGTTGGGCTTCTTCATAAAGTACCCGGACGTCGGAAAGAAAAATGACAAGTTCCGTAACATGAGCAAGGTTTTGAGGCTTGTCGTTAAAGGAGTCGGGCAAGGCGGGGGTTTCTTCGAGTTTATCCGCGAGATCGGGGAAGTCCGCCAGGGCTCCTTCGACACGATCTCGGAATCGGGTGACCTGTGCGTGGAATGTGGAGATTTCATCTTTCAAGGGTACGGCCTTGTCCTTTGGGGTCCACTTCGGGGCAACAAACGGGGCCATCGGTGGGATCGGTTTTTCGGGTTCGGTGTCGGGGTCGTGGTCGGGTTCTGGTTCTGCGATTTACGTTCGCGAACGTTCGTGCAAGTGCGCGGCGCCTCGTAGGGTACTCGACGTACTGCGATGGATTCGGTAATTCCGATAATCTCCGACAGAGATTATACGAACGGAAGCCGAAAGGAAATGGAGAGGGGGTCTTGAGGCTCGTCCATTCGCCGACGGAATTCGGGTTCTCCTCTCGTCCGCGTGCGCCGGCGGGAATACAATCTCCGACGGGAAAGGAGGGGGAAGTGGGTACAACGACTTACGGGCTTGTCGGACCTAATTCCCAAGCGACTGCCCAAAAGCACAACGGGTGCCCAATCTGTCTCGGCGACTACGCGCTCCGACTAGGTACAACTCCGAAGGGGCTGACTGAAGCGGGGTTTCGGTCCGGCTGGCTAGCCCGGTGGTGCTGTGGGTGGGAGTTAGCACGCGAGGGCGGGGGAATGATCCACACGGGCTTGAGGGCCGGAGTCCGAAGGACGAAGGTGCGGGCGAGCGGGTTCGGGATTTACGAGAGCGAGGCGGGGCGCAATAACAAACGTCTATAATCGAGACGTCGAGTGAGGTGCATTCCTCATCGAGTCCGAGCCTAAATACAAAGTCCAAATCACATACATGCGGCTACGAGACTGCAGGAGGCGGTGGAGTGGAAGGCGGTGAGGTGGGTGGCATCGCACAGGGTAGGTGGTAAGAAGCAGAGGCGGGGGTGGTGTGGAGGTGGAAACTACACACGGGCAATGAGGTGGAGGCTATGCGAATGCGGTGGAACGGAGGTGGAAGCGAAGAGGGAATAGTGGAGCGCGCGGGGCGGAGGGCCTACACTATCGGAGCGAGTCTAGTAGCTAGCGGAGAATGATACAAGCGTGGGGAAATACAGGGAATAAATCAGTAAACACCAGAAAGAGTCCGTAGCACGAGACACAAGTCATAGGGAACAGGGAAGGGGACGAGGGGATCGGAAGTGGAGCGGAGATGGGAGCGGAATCGGAGGGTGGTTGTCGGAGCGACCGGAGGGAGCGGAGAACGTCGGAATTAAAAGGGAAAAGAGGAGAAAAAGGCGATATTATCGCACGGATCGCGGTGTCGGAGATGCCGAATCGAAGGTTCGGGTGACGGACTTGGGTTTCGTGTCACGTCGGTCGGGTTCCTGGGCGGCCATTCGTTCTTCGTCAAGAGATATGGCGACGGATTTGAGGTCCTCGAGTTTGTCGGGTTTACGTCCGACCAGGTCTCGCTTGACCTCGTATTTGAGGCCCATGTAGAATGTGGACGTGATCATTTCCTCGTCATGGAATTCCGTCTCGAGGATGAGCTCCTCGAATGCTTTGACATATTGGCAGACCGATCCGGTTTGCTTCAGACCTGTGTGGAAACGATTGCGGGCCTTCTGCTTCGAGTTGAGGTCCGCCCACTTGTTGAGGAAATTCCGCTGGAATAACCTCCAGTTCATAAGGTAGGCGGGTGCGTGGTCTTCGTCCATGGTGAGCTCTAACTGGACGCGCTTCCAGTTGGCGGCTTTATCGGTGCAGAGTTGGAGAGCCCACTGGACACGGATTTCGTCAGAGGCGAATCGTGATGAGTTGAGTGCCATAAAGTTGTTGCATTCGGCGAGGAAGACGCAGGCTTTAGAGCATGACCCATCGAAATGCGAGGGGAGCGCCACCTTCAGGGCTCCGCCATGCTCCGTCGGAGTGGGCCCTGAAGAAGTCGACCTAGTCGACAGTGTGGACTCCAAACGCTTTCGTTGGGCATCCTCATAAAGGACCCGGACGTCGGCAAGGAACAAGATGAGGTCGGTAACATGGGCGAGGTTCTGCAGCTTGTCGTTAAACGAGTCGAGTAAGGCGGGGGTTTCTTCGAGCTTGTCCGCAAGGTCGGGGAAGTCCTGCAGGGCTCCCTCGACGCGGTCTTGGAATCGTGTGACCTGGGCATGAAAAGCGGAGATCTCGTCCTTCAAGGGCGAGGCCTTATCCTTCGGGGTCCACCTTGGGGCAACAAACGGGGCCATTGGTGGGTTCGGTGTTTCTGGTTCTGGTTCTGGTTCTGGTTCTGGTCCTGCGATTTATGTTCGCGAACGTTCTGGTCATGCAAGTGCGCGGCGCCTCGTAGGGTACTCGACATACTGTGATGGAATCGGTAATTCCGCTAATCTCCGACAGAGATTAAATGCGACGGAAGCCGAGAGAATGGAAAGGGGGAATATCTTGAGGCTTATCCATTCGCCGACGGAATTCGGTACTCCTCTCGTCTGTGCGCGCCAGCGGGAATACGATCTCCGAAAGGAAGGGGGAAGTGGGGACGACGACTTAGGGACTTGTCGGACCTAATTCCCAAGCAACTGCCCAAAAGCACGATGGGCGCCCAATCTGTCTTGGCGTAAACGCTCTGACTAGGTACGACTCCAAAGGGGCTGACTGAAGCGGGGTTTCGGTCCGGCTGGCTAGCCTGGCGGTGCTGAGGGTGGGAGTTAGCACGCGAGGGCGGGGAAATGAACCACTGGTCTTGAGGTCCGAAGTCCGAGGGGGCGAGCGAGCGAGCGAGCGGGTCGGGATTAACTGTGAGCGAAGCGGGGCGCAATAACAAACATCTATAATCGAGACGTCGAGTGAGGTACATGCCTCATCGAGTCCGAGCTTAAATACAAAGTCTAAATCACATACATGCGGCTACGAGACTGCAGGAGGCGGTGAAGTGGAAAGCAGTGAGGTGGGTGGCATTGCATAGGGTAGGTGGAAAGAAGCAGAGCACAAGGCCCAGGAGTGCAGATGACCTCTGGCTCTGCTCCTGGGTCACTGAGCTCGCCGCCGCTGCCCCAGCGGGGCACTTCTCTTGTTCCGTCCACTCTACGGGCAGCTTTCCCCACCTTCTCGGCCGTGGGATGGGACGACAGCCCCATCGGACACCCATTGCGTCCCCTCGGAATCCTCAGCCGGCGGTACGTATTTTCCGCGATTTTACGGGCTCACTGTGCCTCCTGTGCCCCCCTCCCACGCGCACTCAAGCCCCGCTTCTTGGTCCCCCCGAGCGTGACAGGGTCATGCCCTTTGTCCCACCCTTTGTCACACTCCCTCCTACACATCACATACGCCACCCTTCACACACACTTCACACTCCCTTCACATCCTCGTAATACCCCCCCAGCGATACACACCTGTGAGTAAAATTCCCCTTTCCCCTTCGGCGCATACGGTGCGATCTGTCCCTCGGGGCTGCGCCCTGCGCTGAAGAGAGCTTACACCCTCCGGGGTATTCCCCACACGTCAGGCATGGACGTACAGCTGGCTGGAGAAGCCCACCCGCTTAGAGTGCGGGGGCCCTGCGTCCCACCCCCTGGCCTCTGTGGATTCGTTAGCACCGCCGTCACAGCCAGCCGCCCCCAAACGCCTGGGCCTCGGTCTAGTCCCCACCAGTCACGCACACTAGCTCGCTAGTCAGGACGGACTGGTGGTCAGACATAAGGCAGCCCAGGTATAGGCAGAGCTCAGGCGCCACCACCTGTATGCGTGCCTGCACCCCTCTGTCCTGGAGTAGGGCAACAGTGACATAAGCTGTCCATCTGGACGGCACTCTTACGCGGACAACAACGTCCTGGGTTACTCGAGGGTGTCTCACGGACACCCACAGGCTATCATCCGTGCCTTGCTACGGCGGTCCACGAGGCCTGCCTTCTGCGGCCTGGGGGAGACACCTCCCCTTAACTGGTCAGTGGGTAGCGCCACTTGAAACAACATGTGCTAGGCTTGTACTAGCCGAGTTTTAGGTTAACCCCTATCGCACGTCCCGGAACCGTGCGCCGCATCCGTTGGGGCTGATACCCTAGCATGGCGGGCACTGGTGCTAACCCCCGGGTGGAGGAAAAGCCACTGCTGCGTCGATCGGCCTCACTTGTCCGCCGGTGTGCCAAGACGCGATGCCCTGGACTGGTAATTGTTCCGCCAGGGAACTACTCTTGCTTGGGAGTCTTTCCCTTCTGTGCACAACTGCGAAAGCATAGACACAATGCCCTCCGGGGACACATTCGCGCTGAGAGAGTCTTTCTCTCCCTGGGTGCAGGCATACACCACAGGATAAACACATAAACGCTGGTGGCTAGCCCCACATGAAACTAGGCGACCCAGTCTGGACCTGTGGAATGTCTCAACACATTCTACTCTCCAGGCCCACATGTTCACACCTACTGCGACTTGCGTGTAGAAGTCCTACCCACTAAGCCTTCGTCTCCCGCCCAGACTAGGTTGGGCCTGCACTGGATGGTCTTCGGACGCCCCAGTGTACATATCCAACACCCCAGCGAGCCTCACCACGCTGTTGACCCGTGGCTGGCAGACCTGGGGGAGTGCATTGCAGTTCTGATGTGAAACAGTAGGGCCCACGGGCTCTCCGCCCCGGATAACATCCATGTGCAGGCATACACACTAAACGCCGGTGGACGCTTCCCCACCTGAAACAACAGCCACCCTATCCCTGGTGTGAGATCACGGACGTGCCTGATTTGATGCCCGGTACTAACCTGATCAGCCCTGGCCAGGCCTTCGCGGAGACGGCAAGCTTGGGTCCTGGATACCCTCGCATGCTTAACTAATTTTTTCTACAGGCATATACTTACCCACCCTATCTTTTAGATATCATTACACAGATTACGCGCACTCACTATGAAGACCAAGTCCCCGCTGGGGGCGACCATCATAGATGAGGCAAAGGCAATCGCCATCATCAACTACTGCCTGTTTGGGCCAGCACAAGCCCGCCCCCCCTTGCGCAAGAGTTCCACGCCGGTGAGACGGAGGAAACCTGCCCGTACGCCAGCAGCCCCGGTCACTATACCCGCCTCCCCCTGCCCGTTGGACAACGTCGTGCTCCGGAAGCACACAAACCCACGAACAGCCACCCCAGTCACTCGCACCACCGCACTGAAAACCAAACGCCCAGTCCCCACACTCTGGCAACCCCGTAAAGCCTTGTCGTTCCCCCGAGGACTGTGCTACCTGCTGGCGGTACAGGAACACAACTGGCCTAGTGCCACGGTGGAACTAGGTTACTATCCCACAGTCACTGATCTATTGTGCAGCCCCCTGGTTGAGAAATTTAGCACGTACCTGGTTGAGCAGAGCCCAGGGCTCTACCACATGAAGGGTAGATTCGTCAGAGGAGCAATAACACTCTTCCAGGCCATGTCTCAGTGGAAAGTAGGCGCGCACTTGCCCCACAGACCTCACCCAGGCCACAATGCTGGTTACCCACAATGCCCACTAACCCGCCCTGAGATGAGGCCGCAGCCCCCCCCCCCACAACAGTGCACCCCTTTGCCCCCCCAGTCTATGTTAGCGCCTGCGATCCCTCTGGGCGTCCCAGCCCCGAAACCATGGAATAGGGGTAAGCCTAAGAGAAGCCGAGGCCCATTCCACCCGTATGCCACTCCTCCTGTTCAGAAGCGTCCCAGCTCCCCAGCGGCGCAATGGAAGAGAGCCCTTACAGACCCCCTGGATGACACCATGAACTCCCTGAAAGCCGAGCTGGATATATTCCCTTCTACCCTAGCCATCCCGGCTTGGAAGGATATGATGGCCTGGCTGAAAGACAAGAAAAAGCAACCGGGATTTGACCGCAAGGATTGCGTCCCAGCCGCCACAGAGTTCTTCTCCACCGTCCTAGCGAAGGTAAAATCTGAATACAACGCGATCCAGGAGGATGAGAGGGCGCGAGAGGAAACTCTGACGGCGGAGTCCGAGAAACTGGTAGCCCTACTGGAGAGATTCAAACAGGTAGAAGCGGCGTTGGAGAACCCAGTCCCAGGCTACAACATAGATGAAGCGAGAGCCTCATCTAGGGAGCTGATGCGACAGATCCAGGACCAGGAAAAAGTGGTGGATATGCTTGATGGAGAAGCGAACCCTGCAGACACGGAAATGGGTGACGACCCCATCGCAGACGGCGCCTCTTTTGTCGATGTCGCGGAGGAGGCATCCCCAGAAAAGGCCCATCGCCCCTCTGCTAAAGAGCTGTGGCCCGAGACTAACTACCAGGATTACGCCACGAGAGTAGCCCCCCTGTTCTCTACACCAAAGGGGAAGGTACCTCTTGACAGCCTGTTTGTAAAGATGGAGGAGCCGGTAGACTCGAAGTTGTATCTCCTGTGCCCACTGGAGCTATACACAGTCGAGGAGCTCTCGAAGGTAGTGCCGAGGGGCATGTCTCGATGGAACAACAGGTACGAAGATCCAATGGAACCCGCGAAGAGCTGGACTTGGGACGAGTTCTCGGAGATATACAACGTGCCGGGCTTTCATTTTATGATTGCAAGGGTGGCACAGGTCGGCCCTCAATTCAAAGACCCCAAGCTGTCGACACTCCGATCTAAGCTCGCTACTCGGTGGAAGTGTTCGGTAGCCCTGCAAAAAATGGACCCGAGACAGGACTGGATGCTGTGCACAGTCCCCAGCGACTCGGAGGGTGAGAAAGACACGCTGAAATACGACCTCATCCGGCTGTCCGAAGGGAACATGGTATACGTCATCAGGCGGTTTGCGCCCACAGGAAGAGCTAGGGACCTGGAATGGGTCGTCAAAGGCTCTCTGGCGGATGATAACACTATCTACACGCAGATGCGCAAGAAGCTACTGGAGTTTGAGATGGACGAAACAAGACTGGGTTGGCGCGTCATGGGCGTTAGGAAAGCCGGCACGACCTCCAAGTTCAGAGGCACGTTCATACTGGAATCCGCGTCGGTATACTGGCCCTGGTCCATGAACTGGGGACACAAACACGGCTCTGTTCCGGAGTCATCCCCACTCCTTAACTTCGAACCTACCTGGAGCGCCAGACGCCCTTATGCCTGCCAGTGTTGCTACTCGACGGACCACTTTACGGAGGAATGCCCCCTCCCATTCATGAAAGTTGGCGGCAACAGCCTGGTAAGCCACCCGGCCAGGACCTTGGTCATCAGTAAGAAAGCTGCGGAGAGAATTATATCCCTGGAAAAGTCATCTTGGGAGCTCCCAGTACCACAGATCCCGAACGCCCCGTTGCGCGTTCCCGCGTCCCCCTCCAGGCCAGCAGAGAAGCCCCGGAGACCCCTGTGAACCGCTCCCATGTCGGTGATAGGAGAAAAAAGCGAGAGGGCGTCGATGGACGACGCCTTATCCATAGACGGCGACACGAGAATGTCCATCGCTGCACCTCCCCCCCATGAAGACCCACCTTACGGCGTGGTGGACAACTTGATTAAATTCCTTATGCTGCAGCTCCACGGGAACATCACGGACGGCCTGGGGTTAACAGAGTCGAAAATACAATTCCTCTGTAAATCTCATAGAGGGTCCCTGCCCGCGGTCCTGATGACGCTCAGGGAGGAAGGCTGGCTACCAGCTTCGGTCTCAGACCAAGTCATGTCGTTTGAGTACGACAGGTTCCTCATGGGCACCCCCTCCCCGCAACCTAGTGGTGGGTAATGCTCCCCCACATGCAAAAGTGACTTTACTGACCTAACGTCTATGACACATGATTGCCCAGGCTCTAAGCCTACCCCTACACAAGGTGCAGAGCACCAAGTGGAACACGCAGGCTTAGCCTCCACTACCTGTATGACAAAATTTATGCCCATCGTGATCGGCGGTAACTGACCCCCTGATGTTCTTATCAGACATCACACCTACTATGCTACGAGCACTCCCTGCAACTCTGCAAACGCCGGCAAGCAGGCCGCACTCCCCTGTCGAAAGTGCCTCGCACATCAGCGACACACCACCGCCCGCGGAGCTTGTGAAAACGCAGGACACCGCGCCGGTGTCTCTCAAGCCCGCGTCCCAAGAAATCCCGATCGCCCCCCCGAAATTAACATATGCAGCTGTGGCAGCCCGTGACAGCGACAAACAAACTACGGAATATACATGGCCGGACAGCCTACTGGATGTCGACATGACGAGCGGTGATGAGCCGGCCCACACTACACTCCTGCCGGACAAGGACGTCACGAAACACCCCGTCGTCCAACGTGCCCTGACGTCCCTGGCGCTGGGAAGAACAGTTGACCAAGACAAGGACAATATCATGGCGGGCAGGCAGCTCCCCATCATATCTAACCCTCTCATGCCCTCCTTGATTCCCCTGAACGAAGAGGAGTCCTTACTCTTCTCCCTCGTTAAACCTCTACAAGGAGACGCACTAGTCGCGGCCGCTGGCATCACAACGGATGATCTACCCGCCCCTACCCCGAAGCCCGATAAAGGGAAGAACAAAAGCAATGCCTGGTTCATCCCTGAAGCCACATCTCCTGAGTCCGGGAAAATCACACCTCATACCCAGGAGCCACAATTCGACACCAAGTCCACCTCGGACACGTACGAAGACCTTCCCTTCTCACAGAACTTGAAGCGTATGGTCTCAGCTTACCCAGATATGTCTGAAGAACACCTGTCCATCACGTTGGAGAAACATGAGAACGACTTGCCCACTGCACTTGCATGGATGCAGACAATAGCGGACATGAAACACCTACGGCGCACGTTGGTTTCTGCATTCCCCTCCGCCAGCATAATGGAGGTAGAAGAAGCCGTCAAACAGTACAGAGGTGACTTCATGTTATCTTTCAACCTCTTGGACAGCAAACATGAGCCTACGAGTGATTGGCTGGACTTCGCCTTTGCGCATAGACGAGGCGTCATGGACGTTGGCACGGATGCGCCAGACTTCATATATGATGACCCGGCGACAAGGTCCTTCGAGAACCAATGGTGGAAGACGTGTATCATGATCCGACAACACAGGGTCTCCCACTCCCCTCGGGTGGATGCACTGTGGCCTAAGCTGACACCAATCGCGGTTGCTCCGAGGCCCATCTCCCCCAGATTCCTGAAGTATGTTAACGACCTCGGGAATTACAACACGAACCGGCCCCTCTTCACCAAAGTGGTTGGCACATTGCGCGCACAACAAGACTTCGAAGGGCTGGTGTCCCTGCTAGGCGAGCCTCGACCGCACTTCAGAGATAATGATGACCATCACCCTGCCCTGGCCATTCTACACGTCCTTGTCGGGGACGGCCTGGCTTCACCAGCGGCGGCAGCTTGGCTGGCATTGAGCGTCTTCAAGGACCCCGACATGTATGACGCATATATCCCACTGTTCTACGGCTTCTCGGCTATCAGGAGAAAAGTCTGGAACGACCGAAATGTCCACATGGCGGCTAGTGCTAAGGCAGCCAGTGCACAGGGGAGCGCCAAAGCGTCGAGGATAAGCGCCGTAGAGGTGAAAGAGACATATGCCAGCGCGGTCCTGGGGACCATCAAGCACGCCCTAGAAAAGCAGAGGCAAAACCAAGCCACGGGAAGCAAGTCCGCCAAGGGTAAAGCTGATAAGACTTTGGTAGAGTCGAGAGGCTCTAAAAAGAGTAAGAGGATCAGAGGTTTGTCCCCGAGCACGGATATCCCTGAGGACAATGAAGAGGTGCGGGAGGAAGCACCGGAAGAAACTTTGAGCACCGCCCTGGAGGCCACCCTAGCTGACTCCTAATGATACGATTCTTATGTGGTTCTGAACTAACTTAGGACTACGCTTCGTCCTTCTGACTTGTCTGGTTTTGTAATTTCTAATGCCCCGCTCGATTCACCCGTGCCCCTGCCTGATTGCCCCATGACCCCGGAACGGACTTGTACACTGAATTCTCCGAATGACTAATCTGCTCTGGCCCTTCATCGATACACGTCCAACAAAAGACTTAGAAGGGAATTAGCCATGGCCCTCCGGCGTTCCCTTACTACAAGGTTTCTGGTCACTAACGGGGCAATCCCCCTCCACAGCTCCATGGAATACAAACTCGCAACATCAAGACGTCCCGCACGGGCTGTTGGCTACCCGGCTCAGGGCCAACAGGCCGACAGCGACGGTGGAGGGACAGCGGGTACCTCCCTGGCTGGTGTGGTGGCTGCCAGTGTCACAAACAACCATATATGCGAAATCCCCCACCCTGCAGCCTCGAGGCGGAGAGCTGCAGGCCCCAACGGCGATCCGCCCCCCCCCCCAGCATGGGACAGACCTCGGCCCCTAAAAGGGCTGGAGGGAAGCTCCCAGATGGGGCCGAGGCAGAGCCCAATGATCCCCCCATACGGCTGACGCGGAGATCTTTCAAAATAGCCACTTGGAACATGTGTGGCCAAGGCACGAGAGAAAAGCCAAACAACACGGGAAAGTTGAGGTTCGCTGAACAGTTGCTGACGACAGAAAACATAGACATTCTTGTCCTCACAGAAACGCACACGACGACCCTGCAGTGCAGCCGTAGGGTGCAAGTATTAGAACAGTCCGGCTTGGCCGCGAGGGCTGGTGTGGCCGTACTGACTAAGGCAGGGGCAGGCTGGGAAGTATTGCACGGAGAGGTAATAGTGCCTGGCCATGCGATCATGGTACACCTGTCGCACAGAATGTGCAGAGAATCCTTCTGGTTGATGGGCGTCTACGGAGACATCTCCAAAGGACAAGTCTCACTACTGGGATTCTATGAGAGATTACAAGAATGATTGGCTGCTTTTGTGTGGAGACAGGCGAAATCCCATTGGGGTGGATGTTTCGCAGCCGGCGACTGGAACTTTGTAGAGTTCGCTAAGGACCGGTTCCCCACGGCACGCCCTGATACAGCCCCTGTAAGGCTACTGACCTGCTTTAACAAAATCAAAGACCTATGTGGTCTGCGCGACACGGCGGGGGAAGACCCTGCTCCCTCTTTCTGGTCCTACAGCAAGCGAACCTCCCATGGGCGGGTCTACTCGAGACTGGACAGAGTTTATAGACCTTCTCGTGGTTGGTCAAGCGGCATCGTGGTCCCCGTGGACACTGGGAAGTCCGACCACAGACTAATAATGGTTGAGGTGCACGTAAAAACACCCAGGATTGAGAAAGCCGTCCCAGCGCCCAGGCTCCCCAGCCTGGAAATCCTGGATAAATCATGGAATTTCTGGCCCACAGTCTTGCGATGCTGGGACTCCCAGACAAAAGATACAGTCATCTCCTTAGAAGGCTGGAAAGTATTCAAAGACCAGGTACTTACGAATGGAATAAAGGAAGCAAACGCCATGAGAGCTGCTAAAAAGAAAGACTGGGTGGACGCTTTGAGGAGTGACTGTGTACCCCCAGAACAAATAATGGATGCTGTAACACGAGCTAATAGACAGGTCTGGAGCAAACGCACCCCCCCTGCTAGAACGCCAGCCAAGTGGCCAGCGGCTATCCCCGCCTATGAGGTAAAGCCGAAGCCGAGCCGGCATTTCGTCCCTAGTAAGGATTCACCATGGAAGACGCCAATTAGACAATCCGACAGCGCCCCACGTGGAGCTGCCGAGGCCCACCCCACGTTTGCGAAGCCCGCCAACATCAAGCCCGTTGCCGCTCTCCTGCAAGACAGAGTCGCCCGATTCACTAAAGCCTCCAAGGAGAAGTGGGAGAAAATGACCAGGACACACTCCTCGGAATGGTTCAAACAGTCCTCTAATAAGGAGCTGGACGAGAGAGGAAGCAGAGCGTCTGTTTCAGTCGAGGGCCTTCGAGGGCCAGACGAGGATGTCGCCCGTACAGACTTGGGAAGTATGACCGCGGTGGCCAGGGACTACTTCCACGTCCTACACACACCAGAGCCCCTAGACGATGCTAGGTTGACAGCTCAGGAGACACTTTTGGAGGAAGTCAGGCTCCATAGCCGATCACGACCCGATCCTGACCCAGATGACATGGTAGAGGGACCTTTCACAGAGGAGGAGATGATGTCCCTCCTCTCAAAGATGCCGAATACAGCTCCGGGGCCTGATGGTATCCCGTACGCGTTCTGGAAAAGGCTGATCAAGGTTCTCGCCGGCCTCCAAGACGGCGATTCACCCCCTCGCACGTTCTGGAGTGTATTCTCGGATCTGTTGAAAGACATCGCGGAACGAGGCTCCTCCCGGGAAGGGTTCAAGGACACTAACATCAGCCTCTTCTATAAGAAAGGCGATCCCACATTGGTTTCAAATTACAGACCTATCTCCTCCATGAATACAGACTGCAAGATGTATACTAACCTGATTAACGCCAGATTAGCACCCTGGGCTGTCTCCAAGCTGCACCCCGACCAAAAAGGCTTCGTGCCTGGACGACTCATGAATGAGCACACCAGATTGGCATCAGAAGTGGTGCACCTCTGCGACGCGACAGAAACACCAGGGTTTGTCGTCGGCCTGGACCAGGTGAAGGCATACGACCGGGTAGACCAGTTCTGGCTGCTGAGGGTCCTGGTGGCCTTCGGGCTGCCACCAGGATTGGTACTGCTTATCAGTGACCTCACCAATGGTTGCAGATCACGCATAAGGATTAACGGAGGATATAGCCCCTACTTCATAATGAAGCGGGGTATCAGACAAGGAGACCCTCTGTCTTGCCTTCTATTCAACTTTTCTATAGAACCCCTGGCCATCAAACTAAGAGAGAAAATAGTGGGGCTTTCCATTCAAGGCCTGACTCCGGTAAAGGTGATGCTATATGTGGACGATATCAACCTGTTTCTATGTAGCCAGGACTCCGTCCCGGAGATATCAAAATGCCTGGCGGAGGTCTCGCACACCGTAGGTTTGAAGTTTAACCTGGACAAAACAGATGTAAAGCCGGTTGGGCCGCATGCCTTCCAGCTGCAATGCTTTATCGATCAGAACATGGGGGGCCCCTCTATCCCTGGGGCGCACATCCTGCCGCCGGCAGACCCCCTGCGGGTGCTTGGTGTCTGGGTGGGAAGTAGGGATAACGCCCTTCAGCGATGGAAACAAATAGATACTCACATCAAAAAGATAATATCCCAGTGGAGAGCGATTGGCGCCTCCATGAGGAACAGATCGCTCCTTGCTAAGGCACTCATGCTCTCCAGATGCCACTTCCTCCTGGACGGGAATGGCATCCCACCGCACCTATTACGGAAAATAAGCGGGAAGATCTCAAATTTCGTGCGAGGAAAATTCTCCGCGATGGCCTTCAAAACACTGGAAGCTCCTCTGGAGGAGGGGGGCCTAAACTCCCCCTCCCTTACAACCCGGAAGTACGCTACGGACCTGAAGTTCCTGAGCGACCTGGTGACCGGGAATCAACAAGTACCGTGGAAACAATGGACGTGGGCAGACCTGAAAATGGCCTCTTCCACTAGTAGAGCAGGCACCTACAACGGGCTGAACCCGTTCCTACAGTTAGTGTACACGAAGCCATCCCTGCTACAGGATCGCGTGTCACAGGCCTTCCTGACTGCCTGGAGGTTTGGGGTGGATCTAGCCTGCTCGACGCCGTCGGTGGAAGCCAGGATGAAAGCCCCCATGTTAAACCACCCGGCTCTGCCTAGACCGAGTTCTCAACAGTTCTTAAAGGTGCTAAAACTCCAACAGATCGGGGTAAGTAAAGTGATTCACCTCTACGCCCCACCCCCTATGCGTGGGACTGGTCTCGGTAAAACCCTCTACGCCATGAGACAAGCAGTGGAGGGTTCGACATGGTCCCCCCTGGAGAACTACGGGAGCGGTCAGAGAGACGACAGCGTCAATATATGGCCCAACATGACTGGCCCACTGGGCTGCGTGCGGGCGTTCACAGCCCCACGCTCCCTCATAGCTGGCAGAATGGTCAGAGACGCCTACAAAGCGTCCAGGGTCAGGCGGCCTATGGAGGACTATGCACCAGTGGCCAGGGTGCCCTCACGCCCACAAGATGACATAATATACGACAGAGACATACATATCTGGACGGATGGTTCGGCAGACAAGGACGGGCAGGACATCTGCACGGCAGGTTCGGCATGGGTCTCCGACCTACAACTTAGCGATAAAGTTTCTCTGATGGGTGCCGTCCTGTCTAATAACGTCGCGGAGGTGGCGGCAGTGGTGCTGAGCCTGCTAGCGTGGCGGAACACTCACGTGGTAATACACACTGATTCTACTTACGTGCTAGGTCTGCTCAAGGGAGGCCTCCTGGCCATGGAAAGAGATGGGTGGGGGGACGCCCCTAGACATATGAGCAGAGGACCCCCCACTCCTCTCCTCCAGCTCTTGTTATACCTGCTGCGGGACAGAACAGGCAGGCTAAGTTTCATGAAAGCCAAAGCCCATGACAATGATGTCATGAATAACTTGGCAGATGCGTTGGCCAATGAAGGCCGCACATCTGGAAGAATCTTTGATTTGAAAGCCATCCAGATCCCGGCTGGGTGGGTGGACACGGCCCCTGTGCTGTGCCACCAGCCCCTCGACTACCTGACGAGGCTGACTGTGCGAGCTACGGTGCAGGCCCCGACTGCTACCATTAAGTTCAGCGCGTTCTCGGATAGATGGACAGTGATGATTGGCAACATGTTCGGCATAGTCCTGGACCCAGGCAGTCACATAAGCAAGGTCTGGGACCTTGCCATCCCAGAAGGCCTCAAGGAGGTGCTCTGGAAAGAAATGAACAGTGCACAGGTCCTGGGCCATAGGTACTATGGCACAGGGTTGGCGAAGTCCAATATGGCAAGGTTTTGTGCCTGCGAGGAAGAGATGTCTTTACAGCATATCCTGCTAGGATGCAGTGCTTATAGGCTGCAGAGCCTCATGGACATACTAACAGATGCCCTACACAGAACCTCCCCTAGAGATGCGTTCAGGACGCTCCACCCGGATGAATGGGGCCACTCCCCATGGTACCCGTTGCTCGCGCTAGGGGCCATAGAGGAGAATGCGCTCCCAATCCAGAAGGGGAGGAAGGCCCTCCTCCGGAAATTAAAGGAGACCAGACGGCGCCGAGAATGGCTCATAGGGAGCTACTACTGGGCCCTCTGGAAATGGCGCATGAAAGAAATTCACGACGGCAATTTTAAGTTCGTCCCTCTTTTATGCGTTGAAATCCTCCGCGAACTCCTGCTTACACCACCACCCGGCCACTTACTGACAAAGTCTGGCGGAAACGAAAGCGACAAAGCTCCACATGCTGGGACAACAGTGGCTAGGACTATGCCAAGCGCCCTAGTGGGTGACACATCCCGGCTGCCCCCCCCTGTCTCTAGCCTCATGAGCGGAGAGGCGGCAAGACGCCTCACAGCGAAGGGAAGGTCAATTCTGCGCACCATCACCGCGCACTCATGAACAGAAGGCGCGCATTCTCTCACAAAGAGAGAAAAAATCCTGCAAGCCCTCACGGACGACGCTTACGCATAACAGATGGGGTTGGTGAAACCCCCTCGCACAACTGGCTAACAGATATGCAAAAAAGCACACTAATAGTCGTCTCCATCACCCTTCCCTCACCCTCTGGGAGTCGGTTCTACTCCGGCTGAAAGGTGGGGGATAGTGGTCCCTGCCTGAGTTTGCATGCGGACAGACGGCAGGGCCCCAGGGAGAGACATTAAACAAATTCTGGGCGGTCTGGTACGGCTCGCTCTGTCAGGCGCAGACAGAGGTCATCAATGCCTATGCCAGACAGGAGGCCCCCCGCAGGTTTAGTGGGTATTCCACGGGTGCTCCACTCGCTGGCGACCCCCACACTCCCGGCCTCTGAAGTCGACAGAAGCTTACCCCTTGGTTGCCGGGAGACCAGTTCACCCTTGGGCAGCAGTTCGACTGTATTGGCGCCTCCAACAGGCAACGGGGTCTTAAACTAGATTCCTGCGGGTGACGGTAGGGAGAGTTCTAGAGAACAGGCGGTGCCAGATGATGGGGCACCACTCCATAGGACCGTCATGTGCTGGGGCCGGGAGACCAACTCCCCTCTCTGACTCTCCTTGGTGTTGGTGGCAGAGCCGCCTCCCTGACCCACAAAAAAAAAAAAAAAAAAAAAGTGGAAAGAAGCAGAGGTTGGACCTGACCACAACCGCCAAGAGGTTCCGACTGGTAAGTCTCTCTTCGAGGATGCTAATGGTGGTCATGGACACATGGCCTGGGAGTACAGAAGACCTATGGCTCTGCTCCCGGGCCACTGAGCTCGCCGCCGCTGCCCCAGCAGGGCCTTCCCTCATTTTCCTGCCTCGCGCGGGCCTTTTCCCCACCTTCTCGGCCGTGGGACGGGACGACTACCACACGGACATCCCTCAAAGTCGCAGGTACTCACTGTGAAACCATGTGGGTATTTTTCCGCAATTATTTGAGCTCACCACGTCCCCCAGGCGTTTGCCTCACGCACACAGCACCCCTCCACGCCCCCCTCCTTTGTCCCCCAGGGCTGTGACTCGTTCACGCCCTTTGTCCTGTACCCCTTCACACATCACATCCGCCACCCTTCACATTCCCTTCACACCCCCTTCACACTCACGTATTACCCCCCTCTACCACACACACTTGTGAGTAATCCCCCCTTCCCCCAAAGCGTGTACGTGGCGACCTGTCCCTCGGGGCTGCGCCCTGCGCTGCGGAGAGCTCACACCCTCCGGGGTACTCCCCACATGTCGGGCATAGGCGTACGGCTGGCTGGAGAAGCCCACCCGCTTAGAGTGCGGGGGCCCTGCGCCTCACCCCCTGACCGCTGTGGATTTTCTAGCACCGCTGTTACAGCCAGCCGCCCCCAAACACCCGGGCCTCGGTCTAGCCCCTGCCAGCCACGCGCACCAGCTATGCTGGTTAGGACGGGCTGGTAGTCAGGCATAAGACAGCCCGGGTATAGGCAGAGCTCGGGCGCCGCCACCCGTACATGTGCCCGCACCCCTCTGACCTGGAGTAGGGGCGACAGTAACATAAGCCGTCCATCTGGACGACCCAATCACCAGGACAACACATCCATGGAAACACACAGGTGTCTTACGGACACCCATTGGCTCATGTCCGTGCCCTGCTACGGCGGTCCACGAGGTCTACCCTCCGTGACCTGGGGTAGACACCTCCCCTTAACTGGTCAGTGGGTAACACCACTTGAAAAAACGCGTGCCGGGCCTGCGGCGGCTGAGTATTAGGTTAACCCCTATCGCACGTCCCGGGACCGTGCACTGCATCCGTTGGGGCCGATACCCCAGCATGGCGGGCACGGTGCGAATCCCCGGGTGGAGAAAAAGCCGCTGCTGCATTGATCAGCTCTGCCTGTCTGCCAGCATGCCAATACGCGATGCCCCAGTTAGGTAAATGTTCCTCTGGGGAACTACTTGGACTTGGGAGCCCTTCCCTCCTGTGCACAACTGCGAAAGCATAGGTACAACGCCCTCCGGGGACACATTCACTAAGCGGGAGTCTTTCCCTCCCTGGGTGCGGGCATACACCACAGGCTAAAACACATAAACGCCAGTGGCTAGCCCCACTTGAAAAAAGGCACCCCCTGTCTGGACCTGTGGGTCGTCTCAACACGGCTCACTCTCCAGGCCCACATGTTCACATCTACTGCGACTTGCGTGTAGAAGTCCTACCCACTAAGCCTTCGTCTCCTGCCCGGACTAGGTTGGGCCTGCACTGGTTGGTCCTCGGACGCCCCAGTGTACATATCCAACACCCCAGCAAGCCTCACCACACTGTTGACCCATGGCTGGCAGACCTGGGGGAGTGCATTGCAGTTCCGATGTGAAACAGTAGGGCCCACGGGCTCTCCACCCCGGATAACATCCATGTGCGGGCATACACACTAAACGCCGGTGGACGCTTCCCCACCTGAAACAACAGCTACCACACCCTCGGCATGAGGTCACGGGCGTCTCCGGAATTGACACCCGGTACTAACGAGATCGGCCCTAGCCAGGCCTATGCGGAGACGGCGGGCTTGGGTCCTGGATACCCTTGCGTGCTTAACTAATTTTTTCTACAGGCATTCACTTACCCATATTATCTTTTATTTTAGATACAATTTTCCCGCAGACACCACACCACGATGAAAACAGTGTCCCTTCTGGGGGCAACCCTGGTGGATGAGGCGAAAGCAATCGCCATCATTGACTACTGCCTGTTTGGGCCGGCACAAGCCCGCCCCACCTTGCGCAAAGGTTTCACACCGATGAGATGGAAGAAACCTACCCGTACGTCTACAGCCCCGGTCACTACACCTGCTTCGCCCTGCCCGCTGGATAACGTCGTGCTCCGGAAGCACACAACCCCACGAGCAGCCGCCCCAGTCACTCGCACCACCGCACCGAAAACCAAATGCCCTATCCCCACACTCTGGCAACCCCGTAAAGCCCTGTCGTTCCCCCGAGGACTGTGCTACCTGCTGGCAGTACAGGAACACAACTGGCCTAGTGCCACGGTAGAACTGGGGTACTACCCCACAGTCACTGACCTGTTGTGCAGCCCCCTGGTAGAGCAGAGCCCAGGGCTCTACCACATGAAAGGCAGATTCGTCAGAGGAGCAATAACGCTATTTCAGGCCAAATCTCAGTGGAAAGTAGGCGCACACCTGCCTCACAGACCTCACCCAGGCCACAACGCTGGCTACCCACAACGCCCACTAACCCACCCCAAGATGAGGCCGCAGCCTCCTCCCCCACAACAGCGCGCCCCTTTGCCCCCCCAGTCCATGTTGGCCCCTGCAATCCCTCTGGGCGTCCCTGCCCCGAAACCATGGAATAGGGGTAAGCCTAAGAGAAGCAGAGGCCCATTCCACCCATACGCTGCTCCTCCCATTCAGAAGCGTCCCAACTCCCTGGCAGCACAATGGAAGAGGGCCCTTACGGACCCCCTGGACGACACTATGAACTCCCTGAAAGCCGAGCTGGACATATTCCCTTCTACCCTAGCCATCCCGGCCTGGAAGGATATGATGGCCTGGCTGAAAGACAAGAAAAAGCAACCGGGTTTTGACCGCAAGGAGTGTGTCCCAGCTGCCACGGAATTCTTTTCCACCATCCTAGCAAAGGTGAAATCTGAATACAACGTGATCCAGGAGGATGAGCGGATGCGAGAGGAAACTCTGACAGCGGAGTCTGAAAAACTGGTGGCCCTGCTAGAGAGATTCAAACAGGTAGAAGCGGCATTGGAGAGCCCTGCCCCAGGCTACAACATGGATAAAGCACGTGCCTTGTCTAGAGAGCTGATGCGACAGATCCAAGACCAGGAAAAAGTGGTGGATATGCTCGACGGTGAAGCAAACCCTGCGGACACGGAAATGGGTGACGACCCCATCGCAGACGGCGCCTCTTTTGTCGATGTCGCGGAGGAGGCTCCCCCAGAGAAGGCCCATCGCCCCTCTGCTAAAGAGCTATGGCCCGAAACTAACTACCAGGATTACGCCACGAGAGTGGCTTCCCTGTTCCCTATGCCGGAGGGGAAGGTACCTCTTGATAGCCTGTACGTAAAGATGGATGAGCCGGTAGACTTGAAGTTGTATCTCCCACGCCCACTGGAGCTCTACACGGTCGAGGAACTCTCCAAAGTGGTGCCAAAAGGCATGTCTCGGTGGAATAATAGGTACGAAGATCCGATGGAACCCGCGAAAAGCTGGACTTGGGATGAGTTCTCGGAGGTATACAACGCACCGGGCTTTCACTTTATGATTGCCAGAGTAGCACAGGTCGGCCCCCAATTCAAAGACCCCAAGCTGTCGACACTCCAATCTAAGCTCGCCACTCGGTGGAAGTGTTCAGTAGCCTTACAAAAAATGGACCCAAGACAGGACTGGATGCTATGCACAGTTCCCAGCAACTCGGAGGGCGAGAAAGACACACTGAAATACGACCTCATCCAGCTGTCCGAAGGGAACGTGGTATACGTCATCAGACGGTTTGCGCCCGCAGGAAGAGCTAGAGACCTGGAATGGGTCGTCAAGGGCTCTCTGGCGGATGATGACACTATCTACACGCAGATGCGCAAGAAGCTGCTGGAGTTTGAGATGGATGAGACGAGATTGGGCTGGCATGTCATGGGCGTTAGAAAAGCCGGCGCAACCTCCAAGTTCAGAGGCACGTTCATACTAGAATCCGCGTCGGTATACTGGCCCTGGTCCATGAACTGGGGACACAAACACGGTTCTGTTCCAGAGTCCTCACCACTCCTTAACTTCGAACCCACCTGGAGCGCCAGACGCCCTTACGCCTGCCAATGTTGCTACTCAACAGACCACTTTACAGAGGAATGCCCCCTCCCGTTCATGAAAATCGGCGGCAGCAGCCTAGTTAGCCATCCGGCCAGAACCTTGGTCATCAGTAAGAAAGCTGCAGAAAGGATTATCTCCCTGGAAAAGTCGTCTTGGGAACTCCCGATACCACAGGTCCCAAACGCCCCCCCGCGCGTCCCTGCATCCCCCTCCAGGCCAGCAGAGAAGCCCCAGAGACCCCTGCAGACCGCCCCCCTGTCGGTGATAGGAGAAAAAAGCGAGAGAGCATTGGCGGACGACGCCTCATCTGCGGATGGCGATGCGAGAATGTCCATCGCTGCACCTCCCCCCTGTGATGACCCGCCTTACGGCGTGGTGGACAACTTGATCAAGTTCCTTATGCTGCAGCTCCACGGGAATATCACGGAAGGCCTGGGGTTAACAGAGTCGAAAATACAATTCCTCTGTAAATCTCATAAAGGATCTCTGCCCGTGGTCCTGACGACACTCAGAGAGGAAGGCTGGCTGCCAGCTTCAGTCTCGGACCAAGTCATGTCGTTCGAGTATGACAGGTTCCTCATGGGCACCCCCTCCCCACGACCCAGCGGTGGGTAGTACTCCTCCGCATGAGAAGAGCGACTTTACTGACCTAACGTCTATGACGCATGATTGCCCAGGCTCTAAGCCTATCCCTACACAAGGTGCAGAGCACCAAGTGGAACACGCAGGCTTAGCCGCAGCTGCCTGTATGAAAAAATTTATGCCTTAAATAAGAATGCTCACATTATCTGACTAATGTTTAGATACTACCCCCGCGATGCTGCAAGCGATTCCTGCAGCTAGACACACTTCTGGAGACGAATCGAAGACCTCATCCAGAAGCAAATCGCATATCAGCGACACCCCACCCCCTGGAGAGATAGCGCAGACACAAGACGCGCCCGTGGTCCCCCTACCAGCATCCCAAGAGATAGCCATCAGCCCCACAAGGTTGACTATGGCAGCTGTGGTGGCCCTCAGTACGGAGAAAGCTACGACGGAGTACACCTGGCCGAATAGCCTGTTGGACGTTGATATGATGAGTGGTGACGAGCCGGCCCACACGACACTCCTGCCAGATAAGGACATCGCTACCCACCCAGCCATTCAAAGAGCGCTGACCTCCTTGGCACTTGGACGAACAACTGAACAAGATAGAGACGACATCATGGCAGGAGCTCCACTCCCAATCATCTCCAAACCGATGCTCCCTTCCCTGGTGCCCCTGGACGAGGAGGAGTCTTTACTCTTCTCAAGAATCAGGCCGCTGCAAGGGGCCGCCCTCATAGCCGCCGCTGGTGTTACTGCGGATGACTTGCCCACGCCGCCCCCAAAGAAGAAGAACAAGGGGAAACGGAGGAGTAACTCCTGGGTCATCCGCGAGCCCACGCCTCCTGAATCCGGGAAGATCACGCCCCATACACAGGAACCCGTCTACGACACACGTTCTACCTCGGACACCTACGAGGACCTCCCCCTCTCGCAGAACCTGAAGAAGATGGTGTCAGCCTTCCCAGACATGTTGGAGGAACACCTCTCCATCACGCTTGAGAAACATGAGAACGACCTCCCCACCGCGCTAGCCTGGATGCAGACTATTGCGGACATGAAACACCTACGCCGCACGCTCCTATCAGCATTCCCTACAGCCAGTATACTGGATGTGGAGGAGGCCGTCAAGCGTTTCAGAGGCGACTTCATGTTGTCATTCAATCTCCTGGACAGCACACATGAGCCCACGGAAGAATGGATGGACTTCGCATTTACAAGAAGGCGAGGTGTCATGGATATTGGGGTGGACACACCCGATTTCCTGTATGACAACCCAGAGACAAGGTCCTTTGAGAACCAGTGGTGGAAAACCTGCGTTCTCATTAGGCGGCACAGAATCTCCCATTCACCAAAGGTCGACGCGCTCTGGCCTAGACTAGCCCCGGCCGCAATTGCGCCTAGGCCTATATCCCCTAGGTTCCTGAAGTACGTTAATGACCTCGGCAACTACAACACGAACAGACCGCTCTTCACGAAAGCGGTGGGAATGCTGCGGGCACAACAAGAGTTTGAAGGATTGGTAGCCATCCTGGGCGAGCCTCGACCGCACTTTAAAGATAACGACCACCACCACCCTGCGCTGGCGATTCTACATGTCCTTGTCGGCGATGGCCTGGCCTCACCGGCAGCCATGGCCTGGCTTGCTCTATGTGTCTTCAAGGACCCGGATATGTATGACGCATACATCCCCCTCTTCTACGGCTTCTCAGCTATCCGGAGGAAGGTCTGGAACGACCACAACGTCCACATGGCAGCCAGTGCTGAGGCAGCCAGCAAGCCAGGGAGCGCCAAAACCTCAAGAATAAACGCCGATGAGACAAAAGAAACGTACACGAGCACCGTCCCAGGGACCATCAAGCATGCTCTGGAGAAGCAGAGACAGAAACAGGCTACGGGCAGTAAGGCTGCAAAAGCAAAAGCGGATAAGACCTCAGTTGAATCGAGAGGTTCGAAGAAAAGCAAGCGCATCAGGGGGCTGTCCCCGAATGCAGATATCCCAGAAGAAAAGGAGGAGGCACAGGAAGAGACTGCGAGCACTGCCCTGGAGGCCATTCTGAAGGATGACTGATATCGTGTCTGGATTTGTACTGACTGGGCTTATGATCCACCTCACTTGAGCTTACATTTCTATACTCCCTTATGTCTGACCTTCACTAGAACCCCTGGGTAAACACGGACTCTATGTATCATGACTGCCTGTTTATGTTCACTTCCGCGTTGAACTGGGTTACACCCAACTCGTCCACATCCAACAAAAAACTTAGAGGGGAATTAGCCATGGCCCTCCGGCGTTCCTCTACCCACAGGATTACTGGTCACTAACGGGGCAATCCCCCTCCACAGCTCCATGGATATCAAACTCGCAAGTTCAAGATGTCCCGCAAAGGCTGTTGGCTACCCGGCTCAGGGCCGAGGGGCTGACGGTGACGGTGGAGGGACAGCGGGTACCTCCCTGGCTGGTGTGGTGGCTGCCAGTGTCACAAACAACCAGAATAGCGAAAACCCCCACCCTGCAGCCCCAAGGCGGAGAGCTGCAGGCTCCAACCACGATCCGCCCATTCTCCCTGACATGGGCCAGACCTCAGCCCCCAAAAGGACTAGAGGGAAGTTCCCGGATGGGGCTGCAGCAGAGCCTGATGGTCCCCCCATACAGCTAACTCAGAGATCATTTAAAGTAGCTACATGGAACATGTGCGGTCAAGGCATGAAAACAGGGCCAAAAAATGCGGATAAGATGAGGTTCGCAGAGCATATAATGACCACAGAAAATATAGATATACTAATCTTGACGGAGACGCACACGACGTCTCTACCAAGTAGCTGCCGAGTGAAAATCCTGGAGCAATCAGGCCTGAATGCAAGGGCTGGCGTAGCCATACTGACTAAGGCAGACACAGGATGGGAGATCCTACATAAAGAAGTAATAGTGCCCGGTCACGCGATAATCGTCCACGTAACACATCACGTGAGCAGAGAATCGCTCTGGGTCCTCGGCGTGTACGGGGACATATCCAGTGGCCAAACATCACTGGTAGAATTCTACGAGAGGCTGCTTAGAAGAATGACAACCCTCGTATGACGACAAGCCCGAACCCACTGGGGCGGCTGCTTCGCAGCTGGCGATTGGAACTTCGTGGAGTTCGCTAAAGATAGGTTCCCCACCGGGCACCCAGAAAAAGCCCCTGAAAGACTACTGATATGCTTTAACAAGATAAAAGATTTATGCGGCCTGCGCGACACAGCAGGTAGAGACCCCGCCCCTTCCCTCTGGACCTATAGCAAGAGGACTCATAATGGGCTAGTGTACTCGAGGCTAGATAGGATTTACCGTCCCTCCCAAGGGTGGACAAGCGGCTCGACTGTCCCCATGGACACCGGGAAGTCGGACCACAGACTGCTGATGGCCATGGTACACGTGGTTTGCCCCAAAGTTGAAAAAGCTGTCCCAGCACCCAGACTCCCTAGCCTGGAAGCCCTGGATAAGACGCAGGACTTCTGGCCTTCGGTCCTGAGGGACTGGGAGCATATGACAAGAAATGCACCAATCACTCTAGAGTCTTGGAAAACCTTTAAGGACCAAGTATTACAGACAGGGATACGAGAAATGAAAGCTGTGAAGTCCGCAGGCAAGAAAGACTGGGTAACCGCATTACGAAATGAGTGCATACCGCCGGAGGAGATAATGGACGCAGCCGCCAGGGCTAATAGACAGGTATGGGCCAGGCGGACCCCCCCCGCCAGGACACCGGCGAAATGGCCAACAGCAATTCCCGCGTACGAGGTAGCTCCAAAGCAAAGCAAACACTTCGCCCCAAGTAAATCCTCCCCATGGAGAACGCCAATCCGACAGACGAACACTGCCACACTCGGGTCCCGTGACGCCCCCCCCCCTATACGCAAGACCCACCAATGACAAGAAGGTCGCGGACCTACTATGGGACAAAGTAGACCGCTTCGCCAAGGCCTCTAGGGATAAGTGGGAAAAGATGACCAGAACACACTCCTCAGAGTGGTTCAAACAATCTTCTAATAAGGAACTGGACAAGCGGGGTAGCAGAGCCTCGGTCTCAGTCGAAGGTCTGAGGCGACCCTATGAGGACATTGCCAGAACAGATCTGCAAGGCATGGCTGAGGTAGCCAGGGATTATTTCACCTCCCTACACACCCCGGAGCTGCTGGACCAAGCACGGGAGACTGGGCAGGCCGCCCTGCTGGAGGAAGTCAAGGCCCAGGGCTCATCGTGCCCCAGTCTGCCCCCAGATGAAATAGCGGATGGACCATTTACAGAAGAAGAAATGGCATCACTCACGACAAAGATGCCGAACACCGCCCCAGGGCCAGACGGCATCCCATATGCCTTTTGGAAGAGGCTCATAAAGATTCTAAACGGTCTGCAGGGTGGTGACTCCCCCCCTCGCACATTTTGGAATGCCTTCTCCGAGCTGACCAGGGACATCGCGACGAGAGGCTCCTCTAGGGCGGGATTCAAAGATGCTAACATCAGTTTGTTTTATAAGAAGGGAAACCAACACTGGTTTCAAACTACAGACCTATCTCCTCCATGAATACGGACTGCAAGATGTATACCAATCTGATCAATGCACGGTTGGCGCCATGGGCCATCTCCAAATTACACCCGGACCAGAAAGGTTTCGTGCCGGGACGGCTCATGAATGAGCACACTAGACTGGCCTCGGAGGTCGCACACCTCTGTGACGCTACGGACACACCGGGCTTCATAGTGGGGCTAGACCAGGCAAAGGCATACGACAGGGTGGACCAGCTTTGGCTGACGAAGGTCCTCTCAGCCTTCGGGCTGCCATCAAGCTTGATCATACTAATCAGTGACATTACAGATGGCTGTAGATCACGCGTGCGGATTAACAGCGGGTACAGTCCCTGTTTCACACTGAAACGAGGTGTAAGGCAAGGAGACCCCTTGTCTTGCCTTTTGTTTAATTTTTCCATAGAGCCCCTGGCCATTAAGCTGCGAGAGCGGGTGTCGCGACTATCAGTCCGGGGCCTGCCACCAGTAAAAGTAATGTTGTACGCAGACGACATCAACCTATTCCTAAGCCCCCAGGACTCTGTCCAGGAGATCTCGAAGTGCTTGGCGGACGTATCGCACATAATAGGCTCAAAGTTCAACTTGGACAAGACTGACGTAAAACCAGTCGGGCCGCATGACTTTCAGCTTAAATGCTTCACTAACCAGGATATGGGAGGCTCCATCATCCCCGGAGCACATATCCTACTGCCGGCGGATCCGTTGCGGATTCTCGGAGTTTGGATTGGCAGTAGAGATAACGCCCTACAGCGCTGGCTGCAGATAGACACACACATCAAGAGGATAATCTCACAGTGGCGCGCGATTGGCGCCTCTGTGCGAAATAGGTCACTCCTGGCCAAAGCACTCATGCTCTCCAGATGCCACTTCCTTATGGACGGAAACGGCGTGCCGCCACATATCCTGCGGAAAATCAGCAGTAAAATCATGAATTTCGTGCGGGGCAAGTTCTCAGCCATGGCCTACAGAACACTGGAGGCCCCCCTGGTGGAAGGAGGACTAAACTCCCCCTCCCTCCTCACGCGGAAATATGCTACTGACATGAAGTTCCTAAGTGACCTGGTATCGGGAGACCAGCAAGTGCCCTGGAAACAGTGGACATGGATGGACCTGAGGATGGCATCGTTCACTAGCAGAGCAGGAACGTACGACGGGCTGAACCCCTTCCTACAGCAAGCGTACACAAAACCATCACTGCTACAGGATCGAGTATCACAGGCCTTCCTAACCGCCCGAAGGTTCGGCCTGGACCTGGCATGCGTGATGCCTTCGATGAAGGCCAGGATGGGTATCCCTATACTAAACCACCCTGCCCTGCCCAGGCCGAGTTCCCAGAGATTCCTAAAGATACTGAGACTTCGCAAAATCGGCGTGAGGAACGTGGATCAGCTCTACGCCCCACCCCCCATGCGAGGGACAGGGCTTGGCAAAACCCTCGCCGCTATGAGAGAGGCCATAGAGGGTTCAACGTGGTCCCCTCTGGAGGGCTACAGGAGCGGGCCGAAGAATGCCTGCATCAACGTCTGGCCTGACATGTCAGGCCCACTAGGATGCATAAGGATCTTCACAGGCCCCTGGTCCATCATGACAGGGAGAATAGTCAGAGACGCCTATAAAGCGTCTAGAGTCAAGCAGCCCAAAGAAGACTACACGCAAGTGCCGAGGGTGCACACACGCCCGCGGGAAGCCATAATCTACGACAGAGACGTGCACATATGGACGGATGGCTCGGCGGATAAAAACGGAAAAGATGAGTGTACGGCAGGCTCAGCGTGGGTGTCGGACTTGCAACTCAGCGATAAGGTCTCACTGGTGGGCGCTATCCTGTCTAACAACGTTGCGGAGGTGGCAGCGGTGGTGCTGTGCCTGCTCGCATGGCGGAACGCCCACCTAATAATACACACTGACTCAACCTACGTACTGGGGTTGCTCAAAGGAGGCCTCCTAGCCATGGAGCGGGACGGATGGGGAGATGCTCCCAGGCACATGAGCAGAGGCCCCGGAACGCCCCTCCTACAGCTCCTGCTATACCTGCTGCGGGATAGAACAGGAAGGCTGGATTTTGTGAAAGCCAAAGCTCACAGTGATGATAATATGAATAATCTAGCTGACGCATTAGCTAACGAAGGCCGCATGACAGGGCGGATCTTCAACATAGACACCATTCGGCTCCCGGCCGGTTGGGTGGACACGTCCCCCGTGCTATGCCACCAACCTCTAGACTTCTTGATGAAGCTGACCGTACGAGCTTCGATACAATCGCCAACCACTACCCTTAAATTCGGGGCGTTCTCAGACAGGTGGACAGTGACAATCGGCATTCTCTTTGATGTGGTACTGGATCTGGGAAGCCACATCGGTAACGTATGGAAGCTCACCATCCCAGAAGGCCTGAAGGAGGTACTCTGGAAAGAAATGAACGGTGCACAGGTGCTGGGCCATAGGTACTATGGCACGGGACTAGCCAAGTTGGATATGGCCAGGTTCTGCACATGCGGAGAGGAGATGTCGCTACAGCATATCCTGTTAGGATGTGATGCCTACAAGTTGCAGCCCCTGATGGATGTACTGACCAATATACTACAAAGCATATCCCCAAGCAGCAGTTTCAGAACGCTCCACCCGGACAAGTGGGGCCATTCTCCGTGGTACCCCCTACTGGCGCTCAAGGAGATAGAGGAGAGCACACTCCCCATTTTTAAGGGCAGGAAGACAGCCCTGAAAGCTTTGAAAAAATCCAGACAACAAAGGGAATGGATCATAGGAAGCTACTACTGGGCCCTCTGGAAATGGCGCATGAAAGAGATTCATGAGGAAAAATTCAAATTTATGCCACAACTCTGCGCCGACCTCCTCCGCGGGGCACTGCTCACCCCAGTCCCTGCCCACCTCCTACGGGTGTCCAAGGATGGTGAGGACTCCCCAGTCAAAACAGAGCTGGTTCCAGCACAGGCACAGGCTGGCGTGAGAAATGGCTCGATGTCACTGCCACCGCCGATCTCCCTCCTCACGGGGAGTGGATCTGGATCACGCCCCTCCAAACAGGACAAGCCATTACTGCGCGCAATCACTGTGCCCCTTGCCCCGAGCGCCCGTCCCCTCACCACCAGAGAGAGGATCCTGCGGGCACTCACAGACGATGTGTATGCATAAAAGGGCAAATTCACTGCCCTCACAACATACTTACGGAATACTCACCACATACACCCAGACACGTCGTCCTCGTAACCCTTCTTCCACCCTCTGGGAGTCGGTTCTACTCCGGCTGTAAGGTGGAGATAGCGGTCCCCGCCGAAATCTGCTTGCGGACGGATGGTGAGGCCCCAGGGAGGGACATTAAACATCTCTTGGGCGGCTCGGTATGGCCTGCCCTGTCAGTCGCAGACAGGGGTCATCACGGCCTAGGTCGAGCAGGAGGCCCCCCGCAGGTTTAGTGGGTATTCCTCAGTCACTCTGGCTGACGGCGACCCCCACACTCCCGGCCTCTGAAGCCGACGGTGGAACTCTGCATATCCTTTTGGGTGCCGGGAGACCACATCACCCTTAGGTATCAGAGCGGCTGTATTGGTGCCTCCAACAGGCAACGGGGTCTTAAACCAGATTCCTGTGGGTGACGGTAGGGAGAGTTCTAGAGAACAAGCGGTGCCAGATGACGGGGCGCCACTCCATAGGGCTGTCAGCTGTAGGGGCCAGGAGACCATCTCCCCTCCCTGACTTCTCATGGTCTAGGCGGCAGAGCCGCTTCCCTGACCCACAAAAAAAAAAAAAAAAAAAAAAAAAAAGTGGAAAGAAGAAGAGGTGG
>Ga0307515_10003611_pt1 | contig 32491 bp, 31 predicted proteins | sample 17_EM_MG_FD_194513 | JGI IMG/M metagenome (GOLD analysis project Ga0307515, IMG submission 194513) | Populus trichocarpa ectomycorrhiza microbial communities from riparian zone in the Pacific Northwest, United States - 17_EM | ecosystem: Host-associated > Plants > Roots > Unclassified | place... | reverse complement strand
CCGGCGAGGACCCGCCGGCCGGCTGGCGCCCGGTCGGTGCCAAGCTGCCGGCCGGCCGGTCCGGCGCCTGACGCGCGGTCAGTAGCCGGGCAGCACCCGGCGGAGCAGGTCGAGATCGACGGCGCCGGTGCTGACCACCTCGCCCGGGGTGTGCTGCGGCGCCAGCCGCCCGGCCACCAGCCGCAGCCACGATTCGGCCGGCAGCTGCAGCGTGCCGTCGATCTCCTGCGGAACGTCGAAGTCCGTGCTGACCTGCGTGTTCAGCCGCAGCGCGAACACCGAGTCGGGCCGGCTCGTGGTCACCCGGATGACCTGGTATTCGCCGTTCAGGAGGTCCGGCTTGCTGATCCAGCCGAGCAGGTCCGGGGCGCCGTGCAGGAGCGCGTCGGTGGCTTCCGGCGCCAATATCGCGTGTACGTCGAAGCCGACCCGCACATCCCACGAGTGCAGGGCCAGCTCGTTGAGCCGCAACCGCGCCGCCGTGGCCACGTCGACGGGCTCGGGCAGGAAGCCCATGTTGATGCGTAGGTTCTCGCGGGTGTCCGCGTCCATCGACTCGTACAGTGCGGTCAGGGTTTGATTGGATTGCAGGAAGCCGTCGGCGCGCTCCCGGCGGGACATGGCGTTCCACCGGTCCCAGACCGAGGCGTTGAAGTCCCCGCCCGGATTCGGGCCGCCGTCCAGGGCAGCCTGCACGACGGCCCGCCCGATCTCGGCGCCGCTGCCCAGGTGGCTGAGCACCTGCGAGATGTCCCATTCGGCGGCGCCCGACGGCCCCGCCAGGTCGTCGTCGCTGAGTTTGAGTACCAGTTCTGCGAGGCTGTCGTGCCCGGCGCGCAGGGCGACGATGATCGCATCGGCGTTGGTCATGTGTTCTCCACGAGATCAGGTGCGGATTTCTGGTACGGACTCCGGCGGCCCGAGAGTATCCGGTCCGACCGCGCCGGCCGGCCACCTTCGATACCTTGCGGGTATCGTTACCGGTGATGGAGCTACGCTCGCTGCGCTATTTCGTGGCAGTCGCCGAGGAGCTGCACTTCGGCCGGGCCGCCGCCCGGCTGCACATGACCCAGCCGCCGCTGAGCCGGGCGATCAAGCACCTGGAAGCCGATCTCGGCGCCGTCCTGCTGAACCGCTCGAGCGCCGGGGTCACCCTCACCCCCGCCGGAACGGCCCTGTATGCCGAGGCCCGCACCCTGCTGGAGCAGGCCGAGCAGGTCCGGGCCCGGGTGACCGCGGTGACCGGCAGCACCACCCTCACCATCGGAACCCTCGGCGACAGCGCGGAACAGGCCGGGACGCGACTGGTCGCCGCGTACCGCGAACGCCATCCCGCAGTACGCGTCCGGGTCCGCGAGACCGACTTCACCGACCCGACCACCGGGCTGCGGGCCGGCCTCGTCGATGTCGCGCTCACCCGGGCGCCGTTCGACTACACCGGCATCGCCACACACGTCCTGCGCTCCGACCCGGTCGGGGTGGTCCTGCGTACCGACGACCCGCTCGCCCGCCGCAAGACGCTGCGCCTGCGCGATCTCGCCGGCCGCCGGTGGTTCCAGCTGCCCGACGGGACCGATCCCATCTGGCGCGCCTACTGGAACGGCACCGCGCTGGGCGGCGAGCAGCGCGACGGGCCGGTGGTCCGCACGGTCCACGAATGCCTGCAGGCCGTGCTGTGGAACGGCACCGTCGGGCTGGCGCCGCTCGGCCACGACCTCCCGGACGGCCTCATCTCGGTGCCGCTGGCCGACATGCCGCCCAGCCATCTCATCGTCGCCTGGAACAGCGCCGATCCCGACCCGCTGATCCGCTCGTTCGTTCAGATCGCCGTGGCCGGCTATCGCTCGGCGGGGGCCACGCCGTAGCCGCCAGCCATGGCGAGCGTCAGTCGAGGTCGGCACAGACGTCGTGCACCCCGCCGCGATAGATGGTGACGGTCTTGAAGTTCGTGGTGCTGAAGTCGATGGTGTAGACCCCGTTGATGGTCCACACTCCGCGCGGGATGTTCGACGCGCCGGCCTGGAACGCGGCCAGCACCGGGCCGACGACCCGCCACCTGCGCGACCCGTCGGGGAAGAAGTCGATCACCGCGCTGCCGCCCGCGTCCGCCATCGTCGAGACGCCGGTCCCGGTGTTGGTCAGCCGGAACATCAGGGCGCCCCGGGCCAGCTCCCGCTTGGGCGAGCCGTCCGGGTACTCCAGGATCGTCTTGGTCCGGACCTCGTCGACCGTCGGTTCGGCGTGCACCGCGAAGGCGCAGTAGGCGCCGGCGGCCAGGTCGATCGGCGACGATGGCCACGGCACCCACGGACGGTGCACCACGACACCGGCCGGGTCCGCGCCGGCGCTCGCCGGCGCGGCCGCAACGAGCAGCGCGGCCACGGCGGCCACGGCGGCCAACGCGGCACCCGGCGCCAGGAGCGGCTGCTGCTCGCCACCCTGCTGCTCGACGCGGGGCGCATCGTGCCGATCGACCGCCTGATCGACCTGCTCTGGGACGGCGATCCACCCCGGTCGGCGCGCGGCGCGATCCACACCTACGTCGGCCGGCTGCGCCGCACGCTGGCGCCGCACGGCGTGGTCATCGCGACGCGGCGCGCCGGCTACCTCGTCGAGCCGGCCGGACACAGCGTCGACACGGCGGACTTCGTCGATCGGGCCCAGCACGCCGCCGGCCTGCTCGACCAGGGTGAGCGGGTGCGGCTGCTCGACGCGGCGCTGGAAATGTGGCGCGGCCCGCTGCTCGCCGACCTGGCCGACGACGGGCTGCGCCACCGGCTCGGCGCCCACCTCACCGAGGTCCGGCTCGCGACCTGCGAGTTGCTGGCCGAGGTGCGGCTCGCGATGGGGCACCACGACCGGGTCATCGCCGGCCTGACCGGCCTGGCGGAGCAGCACCCGACCCGCGAACGGCTGATCGCGTTGCTGATGACCGCGCTGTACCGCGGCCACCGCCTGGCCGACGCCACCGCGCTCTACCGCGACACCCGCAAGATCCTCGTCACCGAGCTGGGCGCGGAGCCGGGAGCCGATCTCCAGGAGCTGCATCTGCGGATCCTGCGCAACGACGCGAGCCTCGACCGGCCGCCGATGCCGGCCTACGCGGTACGGGTCCGGGACCAGTGGCTGCCGTGGAAGGCTGCCGGGCATCCGGCGCTGGAGTTCTGCAACACGTACGCCGGCTGGAACGGCCCGCCGACGTCGCGCGGCGAGTGGCTGCGCAGCTATGCCGTCCTCGCCGTCTGGGCGGGCTACGTCGATCTCGCCGACCAGCGGACCGTCACCCGGCTCATCGCCGAGGCAAAACACGATCCGCTGTACGCCGCCGCGGTGCTGGCCGAGGCCCGGACGCTGCGGGCCCATCTGTACGCCTGCCTGACCCGAACGGACCCGCAGTCCTCGTTCGACATCGTGGCGCGCTACGCCGAGTCGGCCGCGAAGGAGTCCCGGTTCAGCCGCGACGGCGACGGCCTCGGCCAGTGGCGCCTGGCCGAGTCGGCCGGGCTCCGGCTGCCGCTCTACGCCGCCGCCCGCAGCGCCGCCGAACTGCTCGCCGATCCGCGCCAGTACACGGTTCGCCGGTGCCCGGCGGTCGACTGCGGCTGGCTCTACCTCGACCAGAGTCAGCTGCGCCAGTGGTGCACGATGGCGCTGTGCGCACCGCTGGAGCGCCGCCACCCCGATGCCGAGCGCGCCATCTGCGCCTGAGCGACCCGCGCCTAGCCGACCGTGAGGGGCTGCGCGGCCACGACCAGCAGGGCCGGGTCCACCGGAGCGTCCGGCCGCAACTCGTCCGACCGCTCGCGGAGCAGGTAGCCGTGAAAGGTCAGGCCGCCGGTCGCGTCGAAGGTCCGCTGCCGCCCGTACAGGCACCACGGGTTGAGAACGACGTTCGCGTCGGCGACGGGCGGCTCCATCGAGATCGGCAGCGGCAGGCCGGACGCCCGGGCGGGCACCGGATTGGGCCCGATGAGCCGGCCGCGGTCCAGGGTGACGACGTCGTAGCTGTCGTTCAGGACGAGCAACCGGACGACGATCTGACCCGGCTCTTCCGCGTGCTCGACTCGCTCCAGCGTCAGCTTCACGCTCTTCGCCCGCTTCCCTGATCGGTACTGATGGCCTACACGTCCACGTAGTGCGCGTAGTTGACGCCGCCGACGGTCCTCGGCCCCAGATCCTTGTACCAGCCCGCCGAGGCGCTGTCGGCGGTGTCGACCGTTCCGCCCGGCAGGTTGTCGGTGTTGTCCTGGTCGCGGAAGCGGGTGAGGGAGTCGTTCCATTTCAGCTCGGCGACCAGGGCGGCCTTGGCCGCTGCCGGGTCCGCGCCCTGGCTGAGCGCCTTCGCCTCGCCGACCCGCGCGGCGATGCGGACCTCCAGCGGGGCCAGGTGGGCGTCGTGGGCCAGCCGGCTGTGCGCGATGTGGTTCTGCTCGTGGGTGTCGATCCGGGCAGCCGCCGCCGCGGTGATGTAGTAGGGGCCGTTGGCTCCGACCGGAACGCCGAAGAAGTGGCGCCGCACGTTGACCGTCCCCGTGCCGGCCCGAACCCAGGCGCGCGCCGTCCCGGCGTCCCCGGCGGGGCTCGTGTCGATCACCGGCGCGACCGACGTGGAGGCGCCGATGCCCGGCGTGGTGCCGCCGTTCCCGCCGGCCCAGTTGACCAGCCCGGAGCCGGCCTTGCCGGCGTTGACGAAGACCGTCGCGACGGCTTCCGACGTCCATTCCCCGTCGATCAGGCCGTCCGCGTTGAGCGGTGGCGTGGCGAGATCGGGTCCGGTCGTCACGAAGCCGATCGGCTTGGCCTGGAACTCCTCGGTGCCCGCGCTGCCCTCGTCGAGGAGCGCGTGCGCCACCAGCCCCGGATGGAGTGCCGCCGCGGTCCCGGGCCCGGCGGACGTCAGCAGCCTCGCCACGGCCGCGTTGCCCGCGTGCCGCTGCAAGAACTCGATTGAGGTCCGGTCGGCCTTCGCCGCGGGTCCGCGGGACGCGCCCGGACTGTCCTTGTCACCGTGCTCCTCGTGGACCCGCACGTGATCACCCCACAACGCCGTGCTCTCGCCAACGCGGCCGCTGCTGTCAGCTTAGGTGCCACACGCTCGGTTTCCCGGCGTACGGAAGGCTTCACCCGATTAATGCGCTGACTGGTTGCGAGCCCCCTGGGCGACCGCGGCGAGGAAACCGCCGACGAACGCGTCACCCAGCCCGACGGTCGTCGGCTCGGCGACGTCGAGGCGCAGACCGGGCCGGCACCGAACGGCCCCGCCCAGCCGGGCCTCCAGCGCGGCGGCGAACTCCACCGCCTCCCTGCGCCGGGGCCGGTTCCGGATGGCTTCGCGTTCCTGGTCGGTGTACTCGTCGCCGGCGCTGTAGCGGGTGCTCGCGATCACGATGCCCTCGTCGAGTGCCGCCGCGTACCCGCCGGCTCCCTCGCCGTACGCCGCCGACCAGTATTTGGTATGCACCACCAGGGTTGGCACGGGGATCAGCGCCCGCAGCGATTCGAGCGCGCCGGCCACCTCGGGCACGGCGAGCAGGTCGACGGTACGGCCCAGATACGACTGCATCTCGTCTTCGTTCACTCCGTAGACGTCGATGGCCTCCAGCAGCACGTCACGGACCCGTTGGCTGAGCCCCGGCTCGTGGAATCCGGCGTCCTCGTAGTAGACGACCGCCGCCGCCGGAAGCTGTCGCATGTGACTTCGCAGCGCGGACAGCCGCCGGTCGAGCATCTCCCGCTCCCGGATCGCGTTGAATCCCGAGATCAGGAACACCCGCGCGGCGCGGAGCAGCGCGCCCAGCTCATCGCTGAGCAGCATGGACCCGTTCGCCGGGTCGTTGACATAGATCAGCCTGTTCGGAAACGGCGCACTGATGTCGATGTCGCCCGAACGGACCCGCAGGCCCTGGTCGTACTGCACGATCAGATGCGGATAGAACGTGTCCTGGTCGCCACTGCAGATGTAGTCGCAGTCCCCCGGCAACAGCCGCCGGACGACGTCGTTGATGCTGACCAGGTGCAAGGTCGACGGTACGCCGAGCCGGCTCATCTCCTTCGCCGCCCGCACCGAGGTTCCCCCCAGGGTGGTCCGGGTGGGGAACCGCGCCGCGAAGGCGCTCAGGCACGCGGAGGAGGCGACGAAGTGCTCGCCCCCTCCGCCCTTCTTCAGGTACGTGAGGATCGAGATGACCAACTCGCGCTCGTCGGTCACCGTGGCCGATGACGTCAGCTCGGCGGCGCGGATCCGGTGCTCGTCGACGAGTTGCTCCATGACCGGCGCGGAGAGCTTGAGCTCGTAGTCGACGCCTCCGCCGAGGCCCAGGACGACATCGCCGGCCATGTCAGTAGAGCGAAGCCTTGCCGGCCGCCTCGAAGAGGTCGATCTTGTGCGCGGCCACCACCTTCATGGCGTCGATGCACGGCGGCTGGATCGAGTTCGGCTCCCGCAGGCTGGTGTCGGCCAGCACCTCGCGCATCTTCGCGTGGTAGGCCACCTTGATGTCGCTGGAGATGTTGATCTTGTTGATGCCGAGCCGGACCGCCTGGGCGATCTCGTCGTCCGGGTTGCCCGAGCCGCCGTGCAGCACCAGCGGGATCTGGACCCGGTCCTTGATCTCCTTGAGCAGGTCGAGCTTGAGCTCCGGCTTCAGGGTCTTGGGGTAGAGGCCGTGGTAGGTGCCGATGGCGACGGCCAGGCTGTCCACGCCCGTGCGCCGCACGAAGGTCACGGCGTCCACCGGATCGGTGTAGATGATGGTGTCGGTGCCGTACTCGGCCTCGCTGTCGGTCTTGCCGATCGTCCCCAGCTCCGCCTCGACCGACAGGCCCACCGCGTGCGCGGTGCCGGCGACCTTCTGCGAGATCGCGACGTTGTCCTCGAAGGACTGCAGCGACGCGTCGATCATCACCGAGGTGAAGCCGATCTTGATCGCGGTCAGCATTTCCTGATAGGTCGCGCCGTGGTCCCAGTGGATCGCGATCGGCACGGACGAGCGGTGCGCCCGCTGGGTCATCGCCGCGATCACGTCCACCCCGATGTGCCGCACCTCGTCGGGATGAATCCCGATGAACAATGGCGCGTCCTTCTCCTCGCTGATGTCCACGATGCCGTTGAACATGGCGTAGTCGCTGATGTTGAAGGCGGGCACGGCGAAGTTTCTCTCATGCGCGACATCCAGGATCGCCTTGCCGGTCGTCAGCATAGCCGCAATTCTCCTTCTGGGTAGGTTTCCGCTCGGGACGAGCGGAATGGTCAGGCCTTGACGGCGCCGGAGGTGAGGCCGCCGATGAATCGCCGTTGGAAGAGCAGAAACAACACGAGCACCGGGATGGACCCGAGGATGCTCATGGCCATCATCTGGTTCCACTCGTAGGAGTGCTGGCCCATCAGGAGCTGAATGCCGATGGGCACGGTTCGCATGTCGTCGGTGCGGGTGAGCGTCAGCGCGAACAGGTATTCGTTCCACGAGATCATGAACGTGTAGACACCGACGGCGACCATCCCCGGAATCGAGATGGGCACCAGGATCCGCCACAGCGCCGTCCAACTCGAGGCCCCGTCGACCTTGACGGACTCGTCCAATTCCTTCGGCAGGGTGTTGAAATACGCGGTCATCATGATGATCGCGTACGGCAGGGTGAAGACCATGTGCGTGAGGATCAGGCCCGGATAAGTGTTGTACAGGCCGAGCGCCACGACAAGACCGAAGTAGGGAATGACGAGTGTGATCGGCGGCACGGCCTGAACACTGACGATCACGGCATTGATGGACCGCTTCAGCGGGAACTGGTAGCGGCTGAATCCATAGGCCGCCAGGATCGCCACGAACAATGTCAATGCCGTCACCGAGAGCGCGACGATGTAGCTGTTGACGAAGAACCTGAGCTCGGTGGCGTCGCCCAGGATCTTGCGGTAGGCGTCGAACGAGAAGTTCTCCGTGATCAGTCGCGGCGGAACCGCGAAGACCTCCCCGTTGGTCTTGAACGAGGTGGACAGCATCCACACGACCGGCAGACCGGCGAAGGCCGCGCCGACACTCAGGCCGGTGAGCACGGCGATCTTCGCGCCGAGGCGCCGCCTATTGCGGGTGAGCACGCGAGATCACCTCTCCTTTTGCAGACGTACGTAGAAGAAGGCCAGAATCATCGTGAGGAGCAGGACGATAACGGCGCTGGCGGACGCGGTGCCGAATTCGTAACTGCTGAAGGCTTGCTTGTAGGTGTACGTGCTGAGCATCTCGGTGACATTCAGCGGGCCGCCGCCGGTGGTCATCCAGATGAGGGCGAACTGTTGTGATGTCCAGATGAGATCGAGCACGGCCATGCTGATCAGCACCGGCCGCAGCTGCGGGATCGTCACATTGAGAAATCGCTGGAAAGCGGTGGCGCCGTCCACCGCGGCCGCCTCGTACAGATCGGCCGAGATGCCCTGCAACCCGGCCAGGATGCTGATCATGAAGAACGGGAAACCGGCCCAGATGTTGATGAATGTCAACGCCCAGAGCGCCGTAGCCGGATCGGAGAGCCAGTCCACTCCGTCGCGCATCCCGCCGGCCGTGGTGAGGATGTAGTTGACCACCCCGGACGGGTCCAGCATGAGCCGCCAGATGACCGCGATCACGGCTACCGTGAACAGCCAGGGCAGGATGTAGATGATGCGGAAGACGGCTTTCGTCACGCCGCCCAGCAACGGCGTGTTGAGCATCATGGCGAAGCCCAGCCCGAGGAGCAGATGCGCGACGGTGCTCACGGTGATGAAGATGAACGAGTTCTTCAGCGCCGCCAGGAAGTCGGGATCGGTGAGCACCTTGGTGTAGTTGGCGAGGCCGGCGAAGACCGGATTCTGCTCGACGATCACGTTGTCTTTGAACGAATAGCTCACCACCATCGCGATGGGGATGACCATCAGAACGAAGATCAATACCATCGTCGGCGAGAGATAACCGTACGGAGCGGCACCCCTCGCGGAGAAACGCCGCATGCCGCCCGGAAGGGCCGCCGGGATTTCCGATGCCACCTCTGCGGCCGGCGGAGGAGCCGCGTGATCGAGTTTTGCGGGTTCCATCAAGGTCTCCTTGTTTCGGGGCCGCGCCGCGAATCGGCGCGGCCCCGATGCGTGTCAGCTCAGCACCGATGCCCAGGACTCTTGCGACTTGCCGAGGGCGTCGTCGACAGTCGCTTTGCCGGTCAGCACCAGCTGCAGCTGCTCGTCGAAGCTGCGCATGAGGTCCTCCGACTTCGGCAGGCCGACGAACTCGTTGGCCGGGTAGCCCGCCTTGTAGATCTCGAAGGCCGTCTTGAACAGCGGGTCACTCGTGCTGAAGTCCGGCTCGGCGGTCTTGTTGCCCGGGAAACCGTTCGCCAGCGTGCTCAGCTGTGCGTTGGTCTGCTGGCTCATCAGGAACTGGACCAGCTTGAACGCCTCGGCCTTGTGCTTCGAGGACGCGGCGACACCGATCCCCCAGGACGCGTACGGGATGCCCCGCTTGCCGGTGTAGGCGTCCTCGGCCGGGAGCGGCACCACGGTGAAGTTCAGCTTGGGGTTGTTCTTCTTGATCAGCGTGATGTGCGCCAGGGAGTCGATCACCATGCCGACCTGGCCGGTGGTGAACTTCTCGACCTTGTCCTGCTCCTTCATGGTGAGCGCGCCGGGCGCGACGACGCCCGCGTCGTACAGGCTCTTGACGTACTCGACGGTGCTCTTGACCTGCTGGCTGGTCAGATCGGGCTTGCCGTCCTGGGTGAGCATGCTGCCGCCCGAGGCCCAAAGCCACGACATCACGTCGTTCTGGACGCCGTTGGGCACCGCGGTGTCGAGCGGGAGGGCCCAGCCCTTGACGTTGCCGCCGAGCGCGCTGACCTTCTTGGCCGCGTCCAGGAACTCCGTACGCGTGCTCGGCGGCTTGGTGACGCCCGCCTTGGTGAGCAGATCGTTGTTCACGAACAGGGGGTAGACGAAGTTGACCACGGGAATCATGTAGGTCTTGCCCTTGATCTGGATCTGACTCGCAAGCTGGCTCGAGTCGTACTTCGCGTCGCCCATCAGCGCGGTCAGGTCCGCGATGGCGCCCTGCTTGGCGAAGTCGCTCACCCAGGCGCCGTCGAGGCCCACCACGTCCGGCAGCGTCCGCGACGCCGCTCCGGTCACCAACTGCTGCTTGGTGGACGCGTACGGCCCGCTCAACAGCTTGACCTTGATGGTCGGGTTCTGCGCGGTGAAGTCCGACATGAGCTTGTCGAACGATCCGGCCGGGAGCTCCGGCGCCCACCACTGCGCGAACTCCAGCGTGACGGTGCCGTCCGCGCTCGTGCCCTCGTCAGAACCACCACACCCCACCGCCACGGCACCGACCAACGCCGCCGTCGCCATCACCCCGAGTAGCTGCCTCAGCCGGCCGTGCAACCCGGTGCCGCCTCCGGTCATCGCGAACTCCTTCATGTAAAGGTGTTACCGCTCTTTGCTGGTTTTCGCCACGTTAACAGCGCGTTACAGGGCTCCACAAGACCTAGAAATGCAGAATCCAGCTAGAGACTGCATAGATCGGCGGTACAAATCGGAAGATCCGTTCGAATGCAGCAGACTTGTGCTATAGAGACCGCGAAGTTGGCGGTGCACTGCGCGAAAGAGGCAACGCGATGCTGTAGTCTGCCGTTCTGAGCCCGCCTCGAGCTGCTGCTGCACACCGGCGAGGCGCGACTACCGCAGAGATGGGAGGGTCAGTGACCCCCGACAAAGAGGACCGGCAGCGTCGGCTGCCCGCGGGACGCAAGGCCCAGTTGGCGGCGTACGTCGCGGAGACCGGCGAGGTCACGGTCAGCGCGCTGGCCGACCGCTTCGGCGTCTCCATCGACACGATACGGCGGGACCTGGACCAGCTCAGCGCCGACGGCGTACTGGTGCGCACCTATGGCGGAGCGGTCAGCCAGTCGACCCTGTCCCGGGTCGACCGGGCCGTGGACGTGCGGCTGAACATGGAGGAGCGCGAGAAGGAGAAGATCGCCGTACTCGCCGCGGCCCTGGTCGAGGACGGCTCGATCGTCATGATCAACGGCGGTACGACCACCCTCGCCGTCGCCCGGAACCTGCGCAACCACCGCGACCTCACGGTGGCGACGAACAATCTGCTGGTGCCCCCGGCGCTGCCGCCCACCGCGGTCCGCGACGTGTACGTCTTCGGCGGCGCGGTCCGCACCCTCACCCTGGCCACCGTCGGCCCGGTCAGCTTCCGCGCGGCCGGCGGCGGCGAGATGGACATCAGCTGCGATCTGGCGTTGATCGGCGTCGGCGCCGTCTCGGCGGTGGCCGGATACACGACGAGCAACCTCGCCGAGGCGACGATGATGCGAGAGATGATCTCCCGGGCGACCCGGGTGGCGATCCTGGCCGACTCGTCCAAGTTCGGTCGCCGGCTCTTCGCCCAGGTGTGCGAGCTCGGCGGCGCCGACTACCTCGTCACCGACTCCACCCCACCGCCGGATCTGCTGGCCGCCCTCCAGGAGAACGAGGTCGAGCTGATCACCCCGGATCGTGCCGTCGAAGCCGAGTAGCTCGGGTTTACGCGTGCCGTCCCGCCGGACAGTGCGCGTCGATGAAGTCGCGCACTTCGCGGGCCGAACCGGCGCAGAGCACGGCCAGCCGGTCCAGTGTCCCGGTCATGCTCTTGACCCAGACGCGGCCGTCGTCCATCGACGCCCGTTCGTCCTCCGGCACCCGGGAGCAGTCATAGGTTTCGGTCACGACGGTCGCGTCCGGGCCGTCGGGGCTCAGTTCGTAGGTCCACCGGTGCCCCCAGCGCGCCTGGGCTGTGCTCCCGGGCGCGGTGTCCGGATGTCCCCGGCCCGCCTCCGGCTCCCAGCCGATGCGCCGGTTCACCTCGTACTCGACGACGTGGTTGTTCATCTCGTAGTCGCCGTGCGGCGCGTAGTACATCGCCATCACGAAGACATCGCCGACGGCGGAAACCACCCCGTCCGACACGGCACCCCGCAACATCCCGGAGCCGTCGAGCTCAGTGTGTCGCCGCGGATCGGCCAGGATCCGGAAGATGACGGCGGCCGGCGCGGCGATCCGCCGGGAGACCGCGATGGGCGTGCTCTGCCTATTTCTCATCGGTACGAGCCTCCCGGTGGGTCTGGATCTCGCCGAGACGTTCGGTCAGGAAGGCGCGTTCGACGTCGTTGTCGGTGAGGGCCAGGGCCTCCTCGTACGCCGCGGCAGCCTCGGTCCACCGGTGCAGTTGCCGCAGGAAGTCGGCCCGGGCGGCGCTCAAGTAGCTGTAGGTGGCCAGCGCCGGATCGGCGAGCAGCGGCGCCAGCACCTCCAGGCCGGCCTGCGGACCGTCCCGCAGGCCGAGCGCGACCGCGCGGTTGAGCTCCACCACCGGCGAGGGCCACAGCTGCCGGAGTACGTCGTACAGCGCGACGATCTCCGACCAGTCGGTGTCCGGCCAGCTCGGCGCCTCGGCGTGCACGGCTGCGATCGCGGCCTCGACGGCGTACCGCGTGGGTGGCCGCCGGCGCAGGGCGTCGGTCAGCAGGCCGACGCCCTCGCCGATCAGCCCGGCGTCCCACCGGGCGCGGTCCTGCTCCGAGAGCAACAGCAGCCGCCCGCCGGCGGACACCCGCGTCTCGCGGCGCGCGTCGATGAGCAGCAGCAGGGCGAGCAGGGCGCTCACCTCGGCGTCGTTCGGCATGAGCAGGTGCAGAATCCGGGCCAGGCCGATCGCGCTGTCCACCAGATCGCGGCGGATCAGGTGCGCGCCGACCGGGGCCGTGTGGCCGGTCGTGAAGATCAGATGTACGACCTCCAGGACGGCGCCGACGCGTTCGGCGAGTTGCTCCGGTGCCGGCACGCGGTACGGGATCCGGGCGCCGAGGATCTTCTTCTTGGCGCGGGTGATCCGGGCGGCCATGGTGGCTTCCCGGGTCAGGAACGCCCGGGCCACCTCGGCCGTCGACAGCCCGCACACCAGCCGCAGGGTAAGGGCGACCTGGGCGGCACGGGACAGGGCCGGGTGGCAGCAGGTGAAGACCAGCCGCAGGCGATCGTCATCGACGAGACCGTCCTCGGGCCCGGGCACCGACGTGTCCGAAACCAGCAGCGGCAACGCCCGGCGCTGCACCGACTCCCGGCGCAGTACATCCATCGCCCGGTTGCGCGCGGTGGTGGTCAGCCAGGCACCGGGCCGATCCGGGATGCCGGAGTGTGCCCAGGTCTGCAACGCCTGCAGGTAGGCGTCCTGCGTGCACTCCTCCGCCAGATCGAGGTCCCGGGTCAGCGCGGCGGTGGCGGCGAACACCTGGGCCCAGTCGCGGCGGTGCGCCTGCGCGACCGCCGCGGCGACCTCGGCGCTCATCCGTGATCCACCACCGGGCGGATCTCCACCCCGCTGTGCCCGGCGTAGACCTCGTGCAGCTTCGAGGCGAGCGCGATCACCTGGTCCAGGTCGTCGGCCTCGACCAGGTAGTAGCCGCCGAGCGCCTCCTTGGTCTCCAGGAACGGTCCGTCCGTGGTGGTGACCCGGCCGGTGGCGTCCGCGCGCAGGCTGGTCGCCATCGGCGCCGGCTGCAACTGCGCGCCGGTGAGGCGGGCCGCCCCCGCCGCGGCCTGGAACGCCAGATGCCCCTCGTCGATCTTCTGCTGCTCCGCCGGCGACATCGCGGACCACTGCTGCTCGTCGCCGAAAATGAGGATCATGTACTTCGCCACGGCTTGCATCCCATCGCCTGGGGCCCGGGGCGGGCCCGCCTACCAGTACGACGAGTTCACCGGGCCGCAGATCGACATCCTGGAAAACAATCTCGACCTGCTCGCCGGGGGCGCGGGAGTGCGGGACAAATCAGTCTCCCAGATGACCACTGTTGCCCTCGGCGACAAATCCGAGCCCGCGTCCAACGGCGATCATAGATTCCGTCGCGGGCGCCTCGCATCGTGGTTTCCCGGGCCGGCACCGCCCCGGCTCACAGGGGCAGGGCCGGCGGGCAGGTCGCGGGCGACCACGCGCAGGAGGTAGTCGGGGTCGCCGAAGAGCCGCTGCGCCAGCAGGACCTGCGGGATGGCGGCGACGGCCAGCTCGAAGGCGTCGACCGTGTCGTGGTGGCCCGCTTCTCCGGCGTGGCGATGGTGGTCGTCGGCTTGCTGCTGCTGGCGGAGCAGTTGGCCGGCTGAACGCCCGAACACGGTGTCAGCGGTCGTGTCAGGGGCGTGGCAGGGCGGTGACAGGCCGGGCGCCGATCGTGGGTCGCATGAGAAATTCAGCGATTGAGGTTTCCGGGCTGCGAAAGGCTTTCGGGGACAAGGTCGTGCTCGACGGGATCGATCTCGATGTCCGTGCGGGCACGGTCTTCTCCCTGCTCGGTCCGAACGGGGCGGGCAAGACGACGGCGGTGAACGTGCTCACCACATTGATGAAGGCCGACAGCGGCACCGTACGCATTGCCGGGCATGACATTGCCACCGAGGCCAAGGCGGTCCGCGCGACGATCGGGGTCACCGGCCAGTTCGCGGCGGTGGACGAGCTGCTGTCGGGGCAGGAGAACCTGCAGTTGATGGTGGATCTCCACCGGATGGGCTCCGGCGCGGGCCGGCGGGTTGTCACGGAGCTGCTGGAACGGTTCGATCTGGCGGAGTCGGCGCAGAAGCTGGTGTCGACCTATTCCGGCGGCATGCGGCGGAAATTGGACCTGGCGATGACGCTCGTCGGCGACCCGCGGATCATTTTCCTGGACGAGCCGACGACCGGACTGGATCCGCGCAGCCGCCGCACGATGTGGACAATCGTCCGCGAACTGGTGGCCGAGGGCGTGACCATCTTCCTCACCACCCAGTATCTCGATGAAGCCGATCAGCTCGCCGACCGGATCGCGGTGCTCGATCAGGGCCGGCTGGTCGCCCAGGGCACTCCCGACGACCTCAAACGCCAGGTCCCCGGTACCCACGTCCGGCTCCGGTTCGGCACCGCCGCCGAGCTCGCCGCGGCCGCGCAGGTCCTCACCGACTCCACGCGCGACGACGAGGCACTGACCCTGCGGGTGCCCGGCGACGGCGGCACGAAATCGCTGCGGGGGTTGCTGGACCGGCTCGATGAGCACTCGCTGAGCGCCGAAGAGTTCTCCGTGCACACGCCGGACCTCGACGACGCTTTCCTCGCCCTGACGGGCCACACCACGGAGGCCGTGAAATGAGCACCCAGTCCCATTCGATCGTCATGTTGCGCCGCGACTTCAAACACATCGCCCGGAACCCGACCTCGGTGTTCAACGCGGTCCTGATGCCGGTCGTGATCATGCTGATGTTCGTGTACGTGTTCGGCGACGCTTTCAACGTCGGTGTCGACTACATCGACTACGCGACGCCCGGACTCATGCTGTTGGCCGTCTGCTACGGGCTGGGAGCCACCGCGACGTCGGTGAACTCCGACATGACGAAGGGCATCATCAACCGGTTCAAGGTCATGGACGTCTCCCGGGACGCGGTGTTGACCGGGCACGTCGTCGCCAGCGTGCTGACCAATCTGGTCGCCATCGCGTCCCTCGTCGGGGTGGCCTTCCTGCTGGGCTTCAGCCCGGCGGCGAGCTTCCTCGACTGGCTCGGCGTGTTCGGCATCGTCGTGCTGCTCGGTTTCGCGGCCGGCTGGCTCACCGTCGCCCTGGGATTGGCGGCGAAGTCTCCGGAAACCGCGGGCCTGGCCGCCGTGCCGCTGGTCATGCTGCCGTTCTTCAGCAGCGCGATCGTGCCCGCCGACAAGATGGGGCAGGGCGTTCGGCAGTTCGCGGAATACCAGCCCTTCACGCCGATCATCGAAACCCTGCGCGGGTTGCTCAACGGCGCACCGACCGCCGGCAACGCGATCGCCGCCATCGCCTGGTGCGCCGGCATCGCCCTCGTCGGATACCTGTGGGCGCGTTCCACGTTCAAGAAGCGGGCCTGACCCTGAGCCGCCCACCAACAGACCAGTTACGAAACAACAGGAGAGTTGGCATGCCTACCTTCGCCACGCCCGAACCCATCGCCGCCACCGTGCAAGTCGCCGGCGCTCAGGTGCGCGTCACCGCGAGCGACCGGACCGACACCGTGGTGCTGGTCGAACCCATCGACAAGGCAAGCCGGTCGGACCTCAGGGTGGCCGACAAGACCAAGGTCGACTTCGCCGGCGGCCGGCTGTCGGTCAAAACCACCGTCGCCGGCGACCACGACGGTTCCGTCGCCATCACGATCGACCTGCCCACCGGCTCCAGCCTGGTCGCCTACCTGGCGCACTCCGAGGTGCACGCCGACGGTTCATACGGCGAGTGCGAGCTGCACATGGCGAAGGGCCGGGTCCAGCTGGATCGCATCGCCGCGCTGCAGGCGAACATCGCGGCCGGTGCGGTCGCGATCGGCCGGATCGCCGGGCGCGCCAGCATCGAGGGCAGCGTGGTCGCGATGCGGATCGGCGAGGTCGACGGCACCGTCGGGCTGTCGAGCGCGGGCGGGCAGATCTGGATCGGGCACGCCTCGGCCGACCTCGATCTCAGCACCGGCAGCGGCGGTTTCGACATCGACCGCGCCGACGGCAGCGTGACCGCCGAGACAGCCAGCGGTGCCATTCGGATCGGGCGGATGACCCACGGCCGGGCAAAGCTGATGAACGGCTCGGGAAACATCGAGGTCGGCATCGGCGAAGGCGCGGCTGCCTCCATCGACGTCAACAGCGAACGCGGGGCGGTGCACAACTTCGTTTCGTCGCCGGGCGACCCGGGCCCGTCGGATCCCAAGGTCATGGTGCACGCCCGCACCCGGCACGGCGACATCATCATTCAACGCGCGGCGAACGTGTCCGTGACCAGTTGAGACCAGCTCGTCTGCGTGCCCTGCTCAGCCGCCTCGGCGAACCGTGCGTCGCCGAGGCGGCGGCGCGCTGCCCGCTCGATCCGGGCCGCGTCCGGCTGCGAACGATCCGCCAGTCCGAGCACGCCGGCGCTCGCCGCGAGCAGCCGCGCGGCCTGCTCGTACTCTTCGTAGCGCAGCGCCAGGTCGGCGACCCCGACGAGCACCTGCGCGATCAGGGGTGCGTAGCCCGCCTCGGTCGCCGCCTGGCAGGCCGCCGTGCGGTGCGTACGGGCCGCACTGAGATCGTCGGCAAGGTAGCCGAGCAGGTCGTGTCTCGCCGCGCGGATGTTCGGCTCCTCCGCTTCGGCGCCCAGCAGGGTTGTCACGACGCCGAGCTGTTGGTAGGTCTCCTCGGCGTCGCCGCCCCAACGCGCCAGTTCCGCCCGCACGAGAGCCAGCTCGACCAGCGCATCCGGCCAGGTGACCCGCTCCGCGTGCCGGTGCGCCTCGGCTATCGCAGCCGCACTGGACTCCGCATCGCCCAGCAGCCAGTACAGCCGGGCCTGCCGGGCCCGCATCCGGATGACATCCTCGACCGCGCCGACCTCGGTCACCACCGCGATCGCCTGCTCGTAGTGTTCGCACGCGGTGGCGAAGTCACCGCGTAGGGCGATGCGCTCCGCCAGCTCGGTCAGCGCCAACGAGATCCCGAACCGTTCACCGAGCGCCCGGAACTCGGCGAGCGCCGTCTCGAGATACCTGTCCGCGTCCCGCCCGCCCTGGCCGAGCACGATCCGCATCTTGCCGAGGTGGAACCGGGCCAGCGCCCGTACCCAGGGATCCTCGTTGTCCAGCACCGGTTCCCACGCGGTCAGGAGCGCCTCCGGTGCTTGCAACATGCGTTCCAGCGGGTCGACCAGCCCGAGCAGCGGGTAGTGGCGTTGGCTGCTCTGGCTGAACCGGTACGCCTTGTGGATCCATTCCTCCGCCTGGTGTTCGTCGCTGCGCCCGGAGCTCACGAACAGCACGACAAGCGCGTACACCATGGCCCGGATCTCATCGAGCACCTCGCCGGGCATCTTCGTGGCCGCGATGATCAGCTCGATGCCTTCGGCCCGGTGCCCGCCGAGCCACCAGTACCAGCCGGCGCTCGCCGCGAGCCGCATCGCCGCGTGCGCCTCGCCGGCCGCGAGCGCACCCCGCAGCGCCGAGCCGATGTTGTCGTGCTCGGCCGCGAGCGTGGCGAGCCATTCCAATTGCTCGGCGCGGCGAAGATGCGGCTCCGCGGTCTCGGTGAGTTCGGTGAAGTAGCCGAGATGCGCCTGCCGGGCCAGGTCCGATTCCCCCGCCTCGGCGAGCCGGTGCCCGGCGTACTCCTTGATCGTGCCGAGCATCCGGTACCGCGGTGCGCTGTCGCCCTCGACCAGCAGCAGCGATTTCTCGGCCAGCGCGGTGAGCAACTCCAGCACCTGCTCCGGCTCGACCCCGGCGCCCGCGCCGACCCGCTCGGCCGCTTCCAGGCCCGCCCCGCCCGAGAACACCGAGAGCCGGCGCAGCACGATCCGTTCCGCGTCGGTGAGCAACTCCCAGCTCCAGTCGACCACCGCGCGCAGCGTCTTGTGCCGCGGCAACGCGGTCCGGCTGCCCCCGGTCAGCAGGCGGAACCGGTCGTCCAGCCCGCTGGCGAGCTGATCGAGGGACATCGTGCGCAACCTGGCGGCGGCCAGCTCGATCGCCAGCGGCATCCCGTCCAGCGCCCGGCAGACACGCACCATCGTCGACAACCCGTGGGCGTCGTTCGCGAGACCCCGGCGCACCGCGCCCGCCCGGTCCCGCAGCAACCGGACGGCCGGCGAGGACTCGATCTCGCCCGGGTCGGCTTCCTGCTCCGGCACGGCCAGCGGCTCGACCAGCCACAGCGCCTCACCGGTGATGCCGAGCGGTTCCCGGCTCGTCGCCAGGATCCGCAGCCGCCGGCACTCCCCGAGCAGACGATGGGCGAACGCCGCCGCCGACTCGATCACGTGCTCGCAGTTGTCCAGAATCAGCAGCGCCTCGCGCTCGCGGAGCGCGGCGATGAGCCGCTCTGTGGGCTCCGCGTGCGTCGCCCCGCCGAGCAGCGCATCGCGCAGGCCGAGCCCGGCGAGCGTCGCCTGCGCCACGTCACCGTCCACGCCGATCGCGGCGAACTCCACCAGCCAGGCCCCGTCCGGCAGGTCATCGAGCAGCCTGCGCGCGGCTTCCGTGGCCAGCCTGGTCTTGCCCGAGCCGCCCGGCCCGATCAGGGTGGTCAGCCGATGCCCGGCGACGAGCTCGCCGACCGTGGCGACATCGGCGTCCCGGCCGATGAAGCTGGTCAGCTCGGCCCGCAGGTTGGTCTTGCGCTCCGGCTCCGGCCGGCCCAGATCGCCGCGCAGCAGCGCGACGTGCAACGCGGACAACTCCGCCGAGGGGTCGGCGCCCAGCGTGTCGGCCAGGGCTTCCCTCGTACGCTGAAAAACCAGCAGCGCCTCGCTGCCGCGACCGGCCGCCACCAGGGCGCGCATCAGCGCGGCGACCAGCCGTTCCCGCACCGGATGCGCGGCCACCAGGTCGGTCAGTTCGGTGACCAGCTCCGCACCGTGGCCGAGGCCGAGCTCCGCGTCGAACCGATCCTCCATGGCCGTCAGGCGCAGCCGCTCGAGCCGGGTGACCGCCGCGTCGAACGCCGCACTGTCCTGCAGACCGATGTCCTGCATCGCCGCACCGCGCCACAATCCGAGGGCCTCGCGCAGCAGCCGGATCCGCTGCGGATCCGCGTCGTCGCGGGCCTGGCCGACGAGACGTTCGAAGCGCACGGCGTCGACGGCGTCGGGCTCCACCGCCAGCCGGTAGCCGTCCGTCTGCCCCTCGAGCGATCCCTCCGGCAGCGCCTTGCGCAGCCGGGAAACCAAGCGGTGCAGGGCATTCGTCGCGTCGGCGGGCGGGTGTTCACCCCAGATCCAGTCGACGAGCGTCGCCTTCGGGACCACGCGGCCGGCCTCGAGCGCGAAGGCGATCAACAGCCCGCGCAGCCGCGCACCCGGCACATCGGCAAGGGCGCCGTCGTCCGTGCGAACCTCGAACGAACCGAGCATCCCGATCTGCACTCAGCAGATTCTGTCACGGGCGCCGAACAGGCAGCCAATCGCCGACACCTCAGGATCTCCGTTCGGCACTAGGTTGGATCCGTGTTGGACCTGCTTGAGCGCTCGTCACTGCTGGACGAGTTGAGCGCCATGCTGGCCGCGACCGCGGCGGCCGGCCACGTGGTCCTGGTCGCGGGTGAGGCCGGGATCGGCAAGTCGGCGCTCGTCAAGCGGTTCGCCGAGCGGCATGCGGCCGACGCGCGGTTCCTGGTCGGCGCGTGCGATCCGCTGCTGACGCCCCGTGCGCTCGGCCCGCTGCACGACCTCGGCCGCGAGGCGGGCGGCCGGCTCGCGGCGCTGCTGGCGGAGGGAGCCCCGCGCGAGCGCCTGTTCGCCGCGCTCCTCGACGAGCTCGACCAGCGCTCGCAGCGGCGGGTGGTCGTGGTCGAGGACGCGCACTGGGCCGACGAGGCGACGCTGGATCTGCTGTTGTTCCTCGGGCGGCGGATGGAACGCACCCGGTCGCTGCTGATCGTCACGTACCGCGACGACGAGCTGGGCCCCGACCATCCGCTGCGCGCCGTCGTCGGCCGGCTGCCCCGGCCCGCGGTCCGGCGGCTGCACCTGGAACCGCTGTCGGCGGCGGCGGTCACCGAGCTGGCCCGGCGCGCCGGGCGGGCCGCCGCCGGGCTGCACGCGCTCACCGGCGGCAACCCGCTGCTGGTCACCGAGGTGCTGGCCGCCCCGGGCGCCGAGGTGCCGCTGACCGTCCGCGACCTCGTCCTGGCCCGGTTCAGCGGCCTGCCGGCCGGCGCGCGGGAGGTGGTGCGGCTGGCCTCGGTCGTGCCGGGCCGGGCCGAGATGTGGCTGCTGGCGCGGGCGATGGGGCCGGGCGCGGCGGCGGTCGACGCGGCGGTGCTGGCCGGGCTGCTGGTCGCCGACGCCGACGCGATCGGGTTCCGGCACGAGTTGCTGCGCCGGGCGGTGGAGGGTTCGCTGTCCGCCATCGGCCGCCGGGAGCTCAACCGGCAGGTGCTGGCGGCGCTCAGCGGGACAACCGAGCGCCCGGTTGACGTCGCCCGGCTGGTGCACCACGCCCGCGAGGCCGGCGACACCGAGGCGGTGCTGCGGTACGCACCCGAAGCGGCCCGGCAGGCAGCGGCCGTGGCGGCGCACCGGGAGGCCGTCGGGCACTACCGGGCAGTCCTGGCCCACGCCGACCGGCTGCCCGGCGCGGTGCACGCGGGACTTCTGGAGGGCTACTCGATCGAGTGCTATCTGTCCGGGCTGTCGACCGAGGCGGTCACCGCCCGCCGGACGGCCGTCGAGCTCCGCGAGGCCGACGGCGACCGGGAGCGGGTCGGCGCCGGTCTGCGCTGGCTGTCCCGGATGCACTGGTGGGACGGCAATCGCCAGGACGCGGAGGCGGCCGCCACGCGCGCCATCGCCGTGCTGGAGCGGCTGGAGCCGGGCCATCAACTGGCGATGGCGTACAGCAACCAGGCGCAGCTGGACATGCTGGCCCACCGGCTGACAGCGGCGACCGGCTGGGCCGAACGGGCGATCGCGATGGCACAACGGTTGGCCGACCGCGAAACGCTCAGCCACGCGCTGACCAACATCGGCTCGGCGCGGCTCCTCGGCGGCGACCGGGCCGGCCGCGCCGATCTGGAGCGGGCGTTCGAGGTGGCGGTCGGCGCCGGGCTGGAGGACGACGCCGCCCGCGCGCTGTGCAACCTGGGAACGATCAGCGCCGAGATGCGGGACTACCGCGGTGCGCACGGCGACCTGGACCGGGGACTCGCCTTCGCCCGGGCGCACGAGCTGGCCGGATACGCCCAGCATCTGCTGGGGCATCGGGCCCGCGTACGGCTGGAGCGCGGCGACTGGCTCGGCGCCGAACAGGACGCGGAGGCGGCACTCGCCGAGCTGGTGGCGGGCAGCGCCCGGATGGTCGACGCGCTGGTCCCGCTGGGCCTGCTGCAGGCCCGCCGGGGCGACCCGGCCGCGACCGCGACGCTGCAGGAGGCGACCGAACGCGGGTTCACCACCGTCGAACTGCAATGGACCGCGCCGGTGGCGGCCGCCCGAGCCGAGTACGCCTGGCTGCACGGCGACGACGACCTGATCGCCGAGGAGGCCGGCCGCGGGTACGAACGGGCGGTGCGAGCCGCGCACCCGTGGTTCACCGGGGAGCTGGCGTTCTGGCTGCGGCTGGCGGGTGCCCTGCCCGAGGCCCCGGCGGTGGTTGCCGAGCCGTACCGGCTGTTGCTGGCCGGGGACTGGCGCGCGGCCGCCGACATGTGGCGGGAGCTTGGCTGCCCGTACCAGCAAGCCTTGACCCTGGCCTGCGGCGACCGGGACGAAGCGCGGCTGGAAGCGCTGGCCCTGCTGGACGGTCTCGGTGCCCGGCAGACCGCGCTGCGGGTACGCCGCGACCTGCGGCGCCGGGGACACCAGCACATCCCCCGCGGCCCGATCCGGGCCACCGCCGCCAATCCCGCCGGCCTCACCGCCCGGCAGATCGAGGTGCTCGATCTGCTGGCGGCCGGGCTGACCGACGCCGGCATCGCCGCCCGGCTGCTGCTGTCGAGCAAGACCGTCGGCCACCACGTCTCGGCGCTGTTGGCGAAGCTCGGCGTCGCGTCGCGCCACGAAGCCGTCGCGACGGCCCGCGAACGCGGGCTCATCGCGGTTGCTGCCAAAGATGGGGAGGCCGGCGGCGAGAAGTAGGGAGGCGCTCCCGATCCCCGCCGGCGGCGGGGTCCATAGCGTTTGCCGCGACCGGCCTCGCTGGGAGGACGCGACAGGAGGGCGCGACATGGACATCGCCACCATCAAGCAACGGCAGCAGGCCACCTGGGCCTCGGGCGACTACTCGGCCGTCGGCACCCGGCTCCTACCGACGGCCGAGTTGCTCTGCGAAGCGGTCGACCTGCGCGCCGGCGAGCGGGTCCTCGACGTGGCGTGCGGCAACGGCAACGCCGCGCTGGCCGCCGCCCGCCGGTTCTGCCAAGTCGTCGGCGTCGACTACGTCCCCGCACTGCTCGAGCGGGCCCGCCGGCGGGCCGACGCCGAAGGGTTGGAGGTGAGCTTCCAAGAGGCCGACGCCGAGGCCCTGCCGTTCCCCGCCGACTCCTTCGACGCCGTGCTGTCGACCTGCGGCGCCATGTTCGCCCCCGACCAGCAGCAGACCGCCGCCGAACTGCTGCGGGTCTGCCGGCCGGGCGGGCGGATCGGCATGGTCAACTGGACTCCCGACAGCTACGTCGGCGAGCTGTTCCGGACCATCGGCCGCTATGTGCCCCCTCCGCCCGGGCTGCAGCCGCCCGTGCGCTGGGGCGACCCGGACCGGCTGCGCGAGCTGTTCGGTCCCGAGGCGACCATTTCGGCTCCGCGGCGCAGCTTCCGGTGGCGGTTCCCGTCGCCCGGACACCAGGTGGAGTTCTTCACCACGTTCTACGGCCCCACCAACCGCGCCGCCGCCGCGCTCCCCGCCGACCGCGCCGCGGAGCTCAAGGCCGAGATGCTCGATGTCGTCAAGCGGTTCAACGTCGCCGACGACGAAACGCTGGTGCTCCGGATGGACTACCTGGAGGCGGTCATTCACAAGCCCAGCACGACTAAGTTGGGCTGATGAACGCCGCCTGACACCGCCGAGGTATCCGCCATGAAGTTCGATCAGCACACCCTCGTCCTGCTCGTCCGGCCGCCGGACGCCCCCGAACTGAGCGACGAGGAAGCCGACGCGCTCCAGGACGCCCACCTCGCCTTCCGGGCCGGCCTGCGCGACCAGGGTTACCTCATCGGCGGCGGGCCCCTGGTCGACCAGGACGACGAACGCCTCCGCGGCATCTCGATCATGGCGGTCGACCCGGCCACCGCTCGCGAACTGAGCAATGCCGACCCCGCGGTCCGGGCCGGGCGGCTGGCCGTCCAGGTCATGACCTGGATGGTCCCCGCGGGCAACATCCGCTTCGACGACGTGCCCGCACCCCGATCGATGGCCGAGGTAGCCGAGGAGTAGAACCACCTCGGGGCTAATGGCACTCGAGGGCGCAGGCCGGGTTGCGGTCGCCGGTCTTGCCGCCGTCGCCGGTGAGGTTGGCGTAGTGGCTGTAGCCCAGGATCAGCGCCGACAACACAGCGGTGATCCAGATCGTTATCCTGCGCATCGGCTGCTCTCAGTCGGTCGGGCTGTCACCACGCGAAGTCCTCGGAGTGGATGTCGCGGCGTTGCGCCCCGGACCGCATGGCCGAGCGGCGTACGGCGCCGATCCACTTCGGCGGTCCGCAGACGAAGATGTCGGCGTCCGCCACCTGCGGGAACAGCCGTCGCAGCCGGTCGGCGTCGCTGGTGGCGGCGGGTCCGGCGGCCTGCCAGCTGCCGTCGTGGCGGCGCGGGCCGGGCAGGTAGTGCACCGTGACGCCGCGTGCGGCGGCGAGCCGGTCGATCTCGGGCCGGAAGATCGCGTGCTGTTCGTCGGTGTAGCGGTAGATCAGCGCGTTGTCGCCCGGTCCGGTCGGCACGTCCTCGAGCAGAGCCCGAATCGGGGTGATGCCCACTCCGGCCGCGATCAGGAGCAGGTGCGGGTGCCGTCGCCGCCGGGCGGTCATGGTTCCGTACGGCCCTTCGACGTACACCGCGGTGCCGGGCCTGAGCCGGGCGGCCCGTTCGCTGCCGTCGCCCACGGCCTGGATGGTCACGCGCATGGCGTCGTCGCGGGGAGCGGCGGAGATGGTGTACGGGTTACCGCGGGTCCAGCCGGGCCCGTCCCGGAAGCGCCAGACGAAGAACTGCCCCGACTCCGTGCCCATCCGGTCCAGGCGCCGTCCCCGCACGTTTACCGACACGACGCCCGGGGCCTCCACGTCGACGGAGGCGACGGTCATCTTGTGGTACGCCGAGCGCCAGATCGGCAGCCCGACCCGGAAGATCAGAACAGCGCCGAGGCTGCCGAGATAGCAGGTCCACCAGTAGGCCTGGGTCCAGGTCTGATGGAAGTCCGCACCGTCGGCGAGCTGGTGGGGCAGGGCGAGGGCCATGCCGAGGTAGGCGTAGAGGTGCAGCAGATGCCACGGTTCGTAGCGGACGCTGCGCCGGGCCGCCCGGACGGACAGCGCCACCACGACCATGATCAGGATGGTGCCGGCGGTGGCCCACAGCATCCACGAATCCAGGACGAACAGCTGCCACCACGCCTGGAGGATCGCTCCGCCGGCCCGCTCGGACCGTTCGATCATGTAGGCGGCGACGTGGGCGAGCATGAACCAGAACGAGGCGAACCCGACCCACCGGTGCCGGTGGGTGAGCAGGTCGTGCCCCCACGCCTTCTCCACCCAGGGAATCCGGGCCAGCAGCAGGACCTGCAGGACCATCAGGTGCCAGGAGATGAGCCCGGTCAACAGGCCGAGCGAGCCGATCGCGCGGTCGAGGGTGGTGAGGCTGGCCAGGCCCTGATCGGCGATCCAGATGCCGAGCACGATCACGGTGCTCAGGATGCCGATCGGGCCGAGCAGGTCGGCCCAGCCGAAGCGAGCGGCGGCCGGCCGGCGCAGGGCAGTCGTCGCGGCCATTACTTGCTCTCGCCGGGCTTGTCCTCGTGAACACTGGTGTCCCCGCCGGGCCGGTTGCTCTCGCCGCCGCTGGCCGCACCGCTGCCGGCGAAGGCGAGTTGATACCCGATCAGTAGGGCCACGGCGACGACGGTCGCCGACAGCCAGGTGATGATGCGCCGCATGACACAGTCCTCCAGCGTCGTCGGGATGTGCGGACTGCTACGACGCTGACGGCCCAGGTTGTGATCGGCATAAGAGTCCGGCCGGACGCTGGTGGTTCTTAATCTGCCTTGGCAAACGGGGTGCAACCTCGGGACGTACGATCCGAGAGACGTTATGGAGGACGCCATCGCTCGCCGCCGGCCCGACGTGCTGATCGTCGACGACGACCGGGGAGTCCGCGACGCCCTGCACCGTGGCCTGGCCCTGGAGGGATTCACCGTCCGCGACGCCGCCGACGGGGCCGGCGCCCTGGCGCAGATCGAGCTGACCCCACCGGCGATCGTGGTCCTGGACGTGCTGATGCCCGGCATGACCGGCGTCGAGGTCGTCCTGCGGTTACGCGCCCAGGGCCGCACTTTGCCGGTGTGCATGCTGTCGGCCCGCGATGAGGTCGACGACCGGGTGGCCGGGCTCGCCGCCGGGGCCGACGACTACGTGGTCAAGCCGTTCTCCATCGGCGAGCTCGCCGCGCGCCTGCACGCCCTGGTCCGCTTGCACGAGACCCGCGATCGGCGCCCCGTCGTCCTCGGCGCCCTCGTCGTGGAGCCGGACCGCCGGCTGGCCACCCTCGCCGGCCGGGACCTCGGCCTGACCACCCGCGAGTTCGACCTGCTGATGATGTTCGCCGGCCACCCCGGCCAGGTCCTCAGCCGCACCCAGTTGCTCGAACACGTCTGGGGCTACACCTGGGAGGTGGACAGCAACGTGGTCGACGTGTTCATCGGCTATCTGCGCAAGAAGCTCGAGGCCGGCGGCCGGCCGCGGATCCTGCACACGGTGCGGGGCATCGGCTTCGTGTTGCGGCCATGAGACACCTGCCCCGCAGCCTGCGCGTGCAGCTGACCGCCAGCGTCGCCCTGCTGGTGATGCTCGTGGTAGCGCTCGCCGGGCTGACCATCGCGCTGCGGATCGACCACCGCGATCGCAGCGACGCCGGCCGGCAGATGCGCGTCCAGGCCGACAGAGTCCGCCAGGATGTCGGCAAGCTGCTGCACGACGGCACGACGCCCGGGCAACACCCCACCGACGAGTACGGCGAACTGCTCAACGGCAGCCAGACTCTGGTCCGGCTGCTTTCGCACGGTCAGGTCGTCGCCGAGCGTGGCGACGAGCCCGCCGGCCCCATCCCGGCACCCGCCGCCACCGGATTCAGCACTCTGGTCATCGACGGCCGGCCGTGGCGTTCCCTGGTCGAGCCGATCGACGCCGCCGGCACCGACCAGCTGCAGATCCTGCGGAACATGCAGTCCCTGGAGCAGCGGCTCGACGACAACCGGCGGATCGTCGCCCTGGTCGCCGTCCTCGCCGCCCTGCTCGCCGGGACCGGCGCCTGGCTGATCGCCGGTCTGCTATTGCGCCCCCTGCAACGGCTGCGCACAGCGGCGCTGGGCATCGAACCCACCGACACCCGGCAGCTGCCTCAGGTGCACCGGCCGCAGGAGGTCGCCGACCTGTCGGCGACCCTCAACAGCATGCTGCACCGGCTGCAGACCGCCATGGCCGCCACCCGCCGGTTCACCGCCGACGCGGGGCACGAGATGCGTACCCCGCTCGCCAGCCTCGGCATGGACCTCGAGTCCCTGACCCGCAACCCCGGTCTGCCCCCCGGTCAGCGGCGCGACGTGCTCACCGCGATGACGGCCGAGCATCGGCGCCTCGTCGCCGTCCTCGAAGGACTGCAAGCGCTCGCCCGCGGTGACGCCGGCGCCCTGCCCGGCCGCGAGCCGGTCGACATCACCGAGACCGTCACGAGCGCCGTCGACCAGGCCCGCCGGCGCCACCCCCGCGTCACCTACACGCTGCTGGGCGCGCAGGACGCCGTCCTCGTCGACGGCTGGGCCACCGGCCTGCGCCTCGCCATCGACAATCTGCTCGACAACGCGGCCTTGCACGGCAACCCCGATGGCACCGTACGGGTAGCCATCGCCAACCCGAGCGAGCACGTGACCGTGACCGTCGACGACGACGGCCCCGGCATCCCCGCTGCCGATCGGGCCGCCATGACCCAGCGATTCCGGCGCGGGGCCAATCCGCGAGCTAGCGGCTCCGGGCTCGGTCTCGCCCTCGTCGAGCAACAAGCCACCCTGCACCACGGATCGCTGACGCTCGGCGTTTCCCCGGACGGCGGCCTCTGCGCGAAGCTGTCACTGCGCCGCTGACCGGGGCCGGACCGGGGCCGGCACGATGGGTACGTTGCCCCGGAAGACCGAGGCCGGGTCCAGCCGCAGCTTGGTCTGCTGCAGGCGCGCGTAGGTCCGCGGCGGGTAGACACTCCGGGCCCGATCGGGTTCGTCGTCGATGAAGTTGATGTAGCCCGCGTCGGAGCCGACCCCGTCGAACCCGGCGTAGACCTGCCTCGCCCACGAGACCAGCTCGTCGGTCTGCCCGGCGTCCTCCCATTGGGCGACCACGTTCAGGACGTACGCGGCGCCGCGATTCGCGAACGCCATGGCGTCGTCGGCCACGCGACCGACGGCACCGCCCATCCGCAGGATCTCGATCTGCGAGAACCGGCTGGGCAGCGTCTCGGCGGCGGCCCGCAACGCCTTGACCGCCGAGTCGTCGACGCTCACCAGGTAGCGGGACTTGTTGTAATTGCGGCGGCCGTGCGGATGCAGCGCGTCCTGCATCGACTGCACTGCGACGTACGGCATCCGCTCCACGTGCGCCACGACCGGCCCGGCGGATTCGATCAGACGGCGCATCGGCTCGTCCCCCGCCGCCAAGTCTCCCGACCACACGGCGTTGATGCACACGACCGGCGTGCCGACCAGTTCCAGCGGCACGCCCGGCATGGGCGGGCAGAGCGAGGTGATGCAGATCGCGGTCAGCTGGTCGGGTACGTCGTCGATGGTCGTCACATAGTGGCCGACGGCTGTCGCCAACTGATCCAGCGTGAACACCGCTTGGCCGAAGAGCACGTCCCTGACGGGATAGGTCTTGAGCTCGAACTCGGTGACGACACCGAAGTTGCCGCCGCCACCGCGAAGCGCCCACAACAGGTCCTCGTCGCCGCCCTCGCCGGCCCGCACGATGGCACCGTCCGCGGTCACCACCTGCGCCGCGAGAATGTTGTCGCAGGTCAGGCCGAAATTGCGGTGAGTCCAGCCGAACCCGCCACCGAGCGCGAGACCGCCCAGCCCGGTGTGCGAGACGACCCCGGCCGGCACCAAACGTCCTTGTCGCGCGTTCCCGGCGTCGACGTGCCCCAGCAGGCAACCACCACCGGCCCGGGACACCTCCCCGTCGGCGGACAGACTCACGGCGTTCAGCCGGGAAAGATCGATCGTCAGGGCGCCGTCGGCCACCGACAGCCCCGCGACCTGGTGCCCGCCGCCGCGCACCGACAAGGGGACGCCGACCTCCTGCGCCGCCCGGACCGCGGCGCCGACATCCTCGGCGGATCCGCAGTACGCAACGAGCGCTGGCCGCTTGTCGACCATGCCGTTCCACACCCGCCGGGAGTCGTCGTAGCCATCCGACGATGGCAGGACGCAGTGGCCGCCGAAGGACGCGCCGAGCGCCGTCCGCAGCTTGATCCCGATCTGCTGGTATTCCAATGCGTTCTCCATTGCGCCTCTCCGGTGAACCGTGAACCGTTCCCAGCCTCGCCGCGTGCTCAGTCCCGCAGGTGACGCTGGAGAAACTCGTTGATGATCGTCAGAAGCTGGACGGACGTCCATTGCCGGGCCTGGCGCCGGCTCAGCGACAACAGGCCGTGCCCGGCGCCGGCCAGCAGGTAGCGGGTGCTGTCGCCGCCGGCCGCCCGCAGGGCCTGATGCAGCAGCAGGGTCTGGACGGGTGAGATGATCCGGTCGTCGTCGCCGTGCAGCAGCAGGAACGGCGGGGCGCCGGGGCGGACGAGATCGATCGGGTTGGCGTCGGCGATGCGGTAGCGGTGAACCGGGTGTTGCGAGTCGGCGACCGCCGTCCGCATGCGGGCGTCGAACCCGTCGGCGATCCGGTTCAGGTCGGACACGCCGAACTGGTTGACGACCGCTCGAACCCGAGGGTCCGTCAGGCCGGTCAGCGAGGCGAGGTAGCCGCCCGCGGATTCACCCCAGACGGCGACCCGGTCCGCTCGGATGCCGTACTCGTCGGCGTGGCCGACCAGATAGTCGATCGCCGCCCGGGCGTCGGCCACTCCGTCGCTGTACACGGCGTGCTGGCGGGTGGTGCGATATTCCACGCCGGCCACGGCGTAGCCGGCGGCGGCCACGAACGCCCGCGCGCGGCGGGCTGCCCCGCGCGGGGCCATGACGAACCCGCCGCCCGGCAGAAACACCACCAGCGGGTACCGCCCGGGCGTGGCCGGTGTGTGCAGGTCCAGGCGCAGCCCGTCGCGGTACTCCAGGCCCCGGCGCAGCGTCACCCCCGGCGAACGGCGAGGGATCTGCGGATCGCTGTCGACCAGCAGGCGGCCGCCGGGGTCAGCGGCCGGGTCGGGCGCGGCAGTGGCGGAGTACCGGATCCCCGGCACCACGCTCATGATCTTGAGGTTCATCGGCCCTCCATCGTCGGTCAGGCAAGGATGCGCAGCGGATCTTCCAGGAGAACGACCAGCTCGCGCAGCCATTCGGCGGCGATCACGCCGTCCAGCGGCCGGTGGTCCACCGAGAGCGTCAGCCGGATGACCGTGCCGACCTCGACCCGGCCGTCCCGAACGATCGGCTCCTCGGTCGCGGCGCCGACCGCCAGGATCGCGGACTGCGGCGGGTTGATGATCGCCGCGAACTCCCGGACGCCGTACATGCCGAGGTTGGTCACGGTGAGCGTGCCGCCGTCGAGTTCGTCCTGGCGCAGCCGCCGGTCCGCGGCCCGCGTGGTGAAGTCGCGGATCTGCTGGGCCACGGCCGTCACGGACAACCGCTCGGCCCCGCGCAGCACCGGGGTGACCAGCCCCCGCTCGCTCGCCACGGCAACCGCCAGGTCGACCGTCGGGTACGAGCGGACCGCCTGTTCGGTCCAGGTCACGTTCATCGCGGGGACCTTGACGTGCGCCAGGGCGGCTGCCCGCACGACCAGGTCGTTGACCGAGATCCGGACGGCGGCGGACTCGTTCAGGCGGCGCCGCAGATCCAGCAGCGCGTCCACCCCCGCGCGGCCGCTCAGGTAGAAAACCGGTGTGTCGCGGCTACCGGCGGTCAGCCGCGCGGCGATGGCCCGGCGCAGGGCCGTGTGCGGAATCTCCGCAAAGGTCGGGGCAACCTCGAGCGGAACCGCCGGGGCCGGGGTCGGCGGCGCAGTCTCGCGCGTCGCGGTCTCGACGTCCCGGCGGACGATGCGGCCGTCCGGTCCGGTGCCGGTGATGTCCTCGACTCGCAGGCCGGCCTGCTTGGCCAGGCGGCGCGCCAGCGGGCTGGCGAACACCCGCTCGACCGACGGCACCTCGCGGCGTGGCGGCGCGGGCCGGACAGCCGGCGCACTCCCGACGCCCAAGCCGGCCAGCACCGCCTCAAGATCGTCGTGCTGCTCGCCGGGGTCGCCCAGCAACGCGATGGGATCACCCACCGAGACGGTGACGCCCTCGGGCACCAGCGTCCGCAGCAGCACGCCGGCGCCGTCGGCTTCCACCTCGACGACGGCCTTCTCGGTCTCGATGGTGGCGAGGACGTCGCCGACCGCGAAGGCGGTGTCGGCCCCGACCGACCAGGTCTCCAGCACGGCCTCGGCGGTGCTGGCCGACACCGCGGGCATCCGCAGCAGGCGGGCCATGCTCACCGCCCCGCAATCTGCCGGAGCTTCGCGGCGGCCTCTTCGGTCGCCGCGTAGGCCCCTCGTTCGAGGACCTTGCTGATGCTGGGCGAGGCCTCGCCGCCGGACAGGCGCTCGACCGGATGGTCCAGCCAGTCGAAGTAGCGGCGGTGGATCTCGTCGGCTAGCCAGCCGCCGTACGAAGTGCCCACCGGACCCTGCTCGGCGATCAGCACGACGCCGGTCTTGCGGACGCTGGCGCCGACGGTGTCCCAGTCGAGGCTGGCCCGGTCCAGCCATCTCAGGTCGATCACTTCGGCGTCCACTCCGGTCTGTTCCACCGCGGCCAGCACATGCGCGGTCATCGCCAGGTAGGTCAGCACGGTGACCGCGCTGCCGGCCCGGCGTACCGCGGCCCGGCCCACCGGCAGGCAGTAGTCGAGGTCGCCGACCGGGCCCGGCCCGGTCGAGGTGTACAGCTCGACGTGTTCCAGGACGACGACCGGGTCCTGGCAGCGCAGTGCGGTGTTCATCAGCCCCACGTAGTCGTACGGCGTGGACGGCGCCACGATCCGCCAGCCGGGTGCCGTGGCGAAGATTCCCGCCGGGTCCATCGAGTGCTGGGATCCGTAGCCGGTGCCGATCGCCACCTTGCTGCGCAGGACCAGTGGGACCGCGCCGGTGCCGCCGAACATGTGCCGGGCCTTGCCGATCTGGTTGAACAGCTGGTCGGCGGCGACCCACATGAAGTCGGCGTACATGAACTCCACGACCGGGGTGAACCGTCCGTCCATAGCGATGCCGCCGCCCAGGCCGGCGAAGGCGTTCTCGCTGATCGGGGTGCCCAGCACGCGGCCCGGGAAGCGCTCGGCCAGCCCTTTGGTGGCACCGTTCGTGCCGCCGCCGAGCCGGTGCACGTCCTCGCCCAGCACCACCACGGACGGATCCGTCTCCATCCGGCGGTGCAGGACGGCGGCGACGGCGTCGACGAACCGCTGCTCCGCCATGGTCCCGGTGAAGTCGTACCGGGCGCTGGACAGCTCGGACAGGTCGCCCCGGATGCCCACATCGGCGAAGCCGGGGTCGGGCCACTCGGCGGGCC
>Ga0307515_10003610_pt1 | contig 32493 bp, 31 predicted proteins | sample 17_EM_MG_FD_194513 | JGI IMG/M metagenome (GOLD analysis project Ga0307515, IMG submission 194513) | Populus trichocarpa ectomycorrhiza microbial communities from riparian zone in the Pacific Northwest, United States - 17_EM | ecosystem: Host-associated > Plants > Roots > Unclassified | place... | reverse complement strand
TGAGCTATGGATAAGAACTAATAAAACATGTGAGCTCCGTTCTGTAGTCGGTAAGTGTAACAATATTTGAATCTTTTTATACCTTTTTGGCCCTGCGTCATAGCATCTTGATAGATCTGATCCCTGCTCAAGAACTCATATGCTGTCTCGAGCTTCTCACTAGTAGGTGACTTATGATGCGTCCGCTTTCGTTTGATGACACTATCCTGTCTTGTCCTTATGAGTTCTGTCATGCCTTGTTTTCCTCTTGCGATAATAAGCTCCAGTCGTCTGATTTCTGCCCTGTATCCAGCCTCCTCCGTCGTCCACCGTTCCTCGGCTTCCTTGAATCCATCTAGCGTCTGCTGAAGCAATTCCTCAATCTTGTCCTTCTCAAGCCTTAAACCCCGATAATCTTCGAGTAGATGCAACAAGCTGCTGTTCTGCTGTATTGGGAGGGTTTTATTAGGGCTGTCAATGAGGGTAGATGATATAGATTCGAGGACTTGCAAAGAATCCACCTTTGGTTCGTAGATAATGGGCTCTCCCAGAGTGTCCCAAAAATTGCGCGAGAACCCCTCAGGCTTAACTGGGGTTGTAATTGCAAGATAATTCGAAATGTACTTGGACAGCTTAGGTCGTCGGCGTGGTGTCGGGATATCTGAAGTGGAGCCATGCTCACTATGGCGATCTTCAGTGTCTTCCACTATTAGTGTTTTGGAACGAGTAGGCCGGATCCTTTTTCGCTGTGTATGAATGTCTGTCATAATGGCGACTGCCGTAAGGTCTTTGTCACTGATTGGTATTATTGTTGATGTTTCCGCCTTCTTCGGAGCTGCTAACTATAACCCAAAGATCACGGAGTCAAGGTTGTGAATAGGCGGCTACCACTTGTTGCATACAACACTTGGAGGTTTACTTTATTGCTGATAGATTGCGAGAAGATGTTGTTGAGTTGTCACTAAGGAATGAGTGGGGAGCAGAAGCTAAGAAATAAGGGAGGTCCCATTCACTTCGCTCTCGACTCCATCATGAACAATTCACCTTTCTCTCCGCAATCTCAATTGTCTGAATATACCACGCTCCTAATCACAGCCCTAGATGAAGTTCAGCGGCAAGAACGCCATCCGAGTGTTGATGTACTGTGGTGCCTTTACGATCAGTCGATCGTAAGAAGCCTTTGTAGAAGCTTCTTGGGGGGTAGATGCGGTATGCATTCCGCGGTGGAGGCGTGGGCTCGAGTGCAAGTCCCACCTCTGTGAAATTATATATATATATATTATTGATTCTTGTTTAACGTCTGATGCGGTCCCCATCTGGGTCCATGCAGACTAATACCGTTAAGTTAGGTACAAAAAACCTCCAAGGGAGACGTGAGAGGTAATACAGTATACACTCCCCCAGGTAACACCTGTACTACATCAACGGGAGGAAAAACACCGTTAGGTCGCTGCTCTGAGACTCCTGTAAGGGAGTGTCCTGATTGCCTATCTTGCCCTGTCTGCCGTTCGTACCATGTTTCCGTGCTTTTGTAGATTGCCGTAAGATTGCGTTGTGTGCCTGCCATTCCTGTCCTATATACGTGTATACACGTCGCCTGCGGTCCTCCTGCTTGCAGCATAAATCCAGTCCTGTATGACCTTCCACCCCAAAGGAACAGCGGGATAAACTAGGTGTCTTGTCCTAGGGCCCCAACCTAGGTCCCCTATCTCCTATCTCCTGCATCCAATAACATGCTCAACCTAGTATTGTACTCGCAGCTAAGTGCCTACGCTGCCGACGATATCGGAATAAAGCTAGGCAGATTAAGGCGTAGAGGAAGACGAAATACCGAATGCCGTGCGTTTGGTAAATCCAGGCTGTCGGGTAGGGTGATATGTAAGGCGGGTGGTTGAGAGGCTCATCACAGGCCTCCCACGAGGTGTATGTAGATCGATTGCGCGTATAGTAGCTATACCGTATAGGAGGAAGGGGACGCCGGAGGTAGATTGCCGTGGTTCGATGGCTCGAAATCGTACGTTAAGGGACGTAGTAGCTGTGTTCTCAAGTCTCTGCTGGGGTTCACCCTCCCAGCAAGAGAAATTTTCCCGTCGCCACCACGTCGCGGCGCCCGCGATGCGCTGCCGTACGTACGTCTCTGCGTTTGCTCTAACAGTCTATTGACACGATCCTGATGGAACACTAATAGTACTGCTAGGTTCCCGGGCTCCACCGCGTGGAGGTGCAGAGGCCGATTTCATGGAGCCCATTGTATATATATATGTTTTTTTCATTTTTCAATATTTGTTGCTGGATGTAGACTTCGTTCGGTGTCAGTGAAAGGCGAATTTCGTAACCGGATTAAAAACATGCAAAACGAAAAATGACAACTCATTTTCCACGACGGCGATTTAGAGGGATCTGTTTTATATTGCGTATGATGTATACTACCATTAACGTGCTGTCTGGTAGTTAGTTCCACCTGATCTACGAACAGCTTTCGTTTTACAATTACTGAAAACGGAGGACTGACGGAAACTCAAGGTCCCTTGCCCTCTAAATAACTCTATTCTGGTCGCTCTATAAATAGTAGTGCGCATACGGCCTTGAGGTCTTTGTGTTCCAAGTCACATCATTATGGACGACCTCTGCCGCACGGATCCAAGAACCAACTCCCGCTCGGCACTTATACCTATTAAAAAAGAGCTGTTATGACGATGACGAACTTGCAATAAGTCGTCTATAGTATCCCATCGGGGCTGTGTATAGCCTTAGTCTCAAAGTCTTGGTCTTGAATTCATGTGAATGCCTAGTTTCTCCAGGTAACGCCTATGTACAATACGTATTGCAAGAGTCGGGGTAATGGAAAGAAGTTTACTTATCCTGTCTTATACTGGAAACTGCACTCGAGAATCTTATACAATAGTTGAAGTGACTAGTTACTTACTAATGCGTCGCTTTTGTGGCGGAGAGTGCCGAAATGAGTTTGTGATATTTTAGTCATAAGATTTTAGAGACACCTAGAGTTTCGAGAGGATTAAGGTTCATGGGTGCTCCGCTATGCCTATACACTCGAAGTGTTATTGTGAAATTATAAGGTGGCGGAACAGCGCTCGGCGGGGGAAAGGTAGTTGCGTGCCACTGCAATAATTTCCGAATCGCCATCCGGATTAAGATCGGATGATGACCAGTAGAGGTTGCTCTACATTAAATCCGCCAGCGAGTGGGAAATTCCGCTTGGTGTCTTGAGTTTTCCCTTTTCCTGAGTAGCTTCGTCTCATCGGATGCGATCCCCCATATACTAGCACCAAAGAATATTCGACTACTAGATAATTACCTCTTAAGCAATTTTCAGTCGTTGGCATGGTGTATAGAAGTCATGAATGAGGTGACGGTCTTGCAAAGGTTTCCATCACATGCCTGACCCACAGTAAATTTGAATAAGATTAGGAGTAGAGCAAAAAACGGTGAGGTTCCTCGGCACTAGAAGAAAATCTTAACTATTACGAACTACAGAATTTTTGGCGTTAAAATGGAAGCGGATCCAGAAAGGGATATCTGCGTAGAGCGATAGAAATTCTGATAAGCTTCGCTGCAGCTTTATCCCTAATCCCGAGCGCATATAAAATCGAAGATTCGGCGGTGGGAACGGGAACGAAGCAGGGGTAGAAACAAGATATGGCCGATAGGACAGGAGAGGGACAGTTGATCGTGGGCAGCAGAATCCAGATATTCCTTGATACTCTAAACGGCGTCCTCTCCTCCGTAGTTAGGAACATTTCGGGATTATTAGGAATATGACGGCTTGACCGAGATGCCGCCGGATTATCAATTATCAAGATGGCACGGCTGTAGAAATGTGGCGAGATGGACAGCGATCGGTCTGCGGGCGTTTCCTTTTAGCAAGTTCTTAAGTGCTTTGCCGTCTCTGTCGCGTATGTCCGAATGAGGTTTAGCGCAGAAGCACACTCATTTCCAACTTCCAACGTCCTTCCTTCGCATCTCTGTCTTCTCAATTCAGGTTGATGCTCTTTTTGAGCTGTTTGTTATGATCCTCCTGAAGGGGATGATGTCTTCTTGGAACCTTGCGTCGTGATTGATTATTTAAGCACGGATCCTCCACCGCCGGTTTCAGCTTCGTTCGGGCTCTGTTTCATGCCGAGTCCTCCTTGGAGATGAATTTTTCGAATACTCCAGATGCTAATTTCAAAGGTTTGAAATGGATTACGAATACTTGTGGAGTTTGTAGGTTGAGTGTGCTCTGTCTTGTCACATTATCTCTTCGCGCAGCTCTGATGGAAAAATGATGGCGCTTCCCAAGATACTTGGCTTCATTATCCTGAAGTCTGCGACAGAGACGAAATGGGAGGCTGAATACGACATTCATGCCTTGTAGCGTAGGCGCTTGCAATTCTCGGACCCCTGAGCTTCTAGCAAGATGTGACACGTAGATTTAACCTTAAAAGTTACCTCGCTACAGCCTCGTTTCCAAAAATATGGGTCGAAATCAAGCAGCTGCAATATTCAAGCCAGCCCATAGGTCGATCTTACCAGATCTCACTCAGGTTCATTCCCGGGCTGGCTTCAGGCGCGAATGGCGGCCGTCCTGATCCGGTTTCACGGTCAAGCCCGATACCGCATCGGTCTCAATCTCTAGCTATCCTCGTCTCAACGTGCCGTGTGCTTTCAATGCTTAATCTTGGCAGTCTGGGCATCATACAAAAGACCATGCTTCCCTCGCTGGGGCTCTCTTCTATCCTCCGCATCACCTTTCCAGCAAAGTTCTATTCCGTTATTTCTGCTTCAGTCACGTTCCTTTGTCGCCGGCCGACCGTTTACATTCTCTCTGATCAACTTCATAAAGCCTTGTTCATAAAGCTATACCAATCACTTCACTGTCGCCAAAATGAAGTTCACCGCTGTCATTGCTACCATCCTCTCTTTGGCTGTCTTTGCCTCCGCAGCACCAATCTCTGAGCCAGCTGCTGACGGTATGAACTGCTCTTGATTCTTACCTGGATACTTCGGGAAACTAATAGAGTGCACATAGATATTGCTGAACGTCAGAATCATGGAATGTGTGTAAAGTCGGACGGCACCGACATCACCGAAATCCCTAATTGCTAAATGTACTACATCACTGATCGAAAGAGTGGGGCCAAATCAAGCGAGAGGAAATCCCTGGAAAAAAGACTCAGCTTCACAGCATGAGGCTAAGTTCTGGAGGAGAAAAGCTTTTAGGGCCTTAGAGGCGTATTGGGTTGTAATTTTACCCGCATTTTTACCCGCATTTCAAATAAAAAGACCGGATCCTATTACGAATAGCAGTAATCATTCGTGGATCTCAAAATCGTGGCATTTGCTATGGTGGTGAATTTTAAGATTCTTGCGGTGCCCACTGAAGAAAACAGTCCCAGTCATTCAGCTTTAAACAAGCAAATTTGAACAGAAGAAATATAAAATAAACCAACAACCTCTAATACAAGCGTAAATATAGTTATCTCATTTCCCACATCTTACCTTGCCTTTCTCCTTCCCTTTTCCTCTACTCACCGCCTTCCTAGCCGCACTCTCCCTCCTAAACACCAGATTGCCCTCCAAATACTTTCTGTCCAAACTACCACTTACCTCTCTCGCAAACCTCGCAAACCCACCGGCCTCATAGAACGTCTTAACCCACTTCCTCACAATAGCTTCATTTCCATCCCTCCACCTATTCTTCTCTACCCTCTCCACAGCCCTCCCCATCGGCCCCGTCGCCCTCACCCTCACCCTCCCCGCCTCCGCTGTTCATCCGCACCCCCCTCCCCGCCCAAGCGCCAGGAATAATACTTCCTAACATCCTCCTGGACGCCAACATCCCGCAGCACATCATCAAGCAGATGGTCTGCATCTTCCACCCTCCCCCCCAGCAGCGCCCGCACGTCCGCCGTAGTTGCGCGGTCACAGAAAGCTACCAGCGCGGTAACGACCTCACACCAAGCCACGATCTCCAGCAGCTCCAGCGTCCCGCGATGCTGGCGGAACTCGACAGCCCGCTTGCGCGGCACCGCTTGCGCGATCAGGTCGCACCAGGCGAGCGGGTGGGAGGCGGAGCCGCTGCGGCGTCGGGCGGGCGGGCTGGCTCTGCGCCGGCGGAAGAACTGCGAGGGCGTCTTGCACGTGGTTCGTGCTGCCGCGGTGTCGGGTGCATTTCGCTGAGCAGCCGCTCGAAGCCCGTCACTATCTGGAAGAGCTTGCTGAGGGTGCTGAGGGGGAAGCGGTGGTCCTGGCCTTTGCCGGCCCGACGTGTACGTGTAGGCCGCAGATCTCGTTGACGAGGAGGCGGAACGGGAAGGTGGGTTCGGTTGTGTTGAAGAGTTCTGGAGGACGTCCAGGATTTGCTCGAGCTCGCCATGCCAGTCATCGTCGCGGGGCTGATGAGCTCGACGTCTTGCACGAAGTAGTCTTCGGGCAGCTCGGTGAATTCGGAGGGTAATGGCGTTATGCTTGAGTCGCTTGTTACGGTCCAGTTCTCGTAATGGCCGTCTTTACTGACCGTTGAAAGGAACATCTAGTAAGCGATGCTGGAGGATTTGTTTTATTGCTGTGAGAGGTTTCGTGGGATCAGCAGGGTGTAGACGAGGTCTGAGGCATCCTTCCTGCCGATGGGAAGAAATTCAATCTCGATACCTAGTGTTAGCCCCGCTTTTGTTGACATAGTGCGAAGCTAGGAACGAGCATATACTAATATTTGAGTCGGCAAAAAATATTTGGAAGTGTTAGCGCCCGTCGCTGCTTTGTTTTACTGAAGTGGATTTAAAGGTGTGTAGTTAGTTCTAGGGCGTGTAAATGATAGCTGGACTACACGAGACACTGGTTTTCTATTGTTTTCTGAACGTTCTGGCATGCAGTATGGATTGAAAGGGGTAGAATAATGGATACCTGAGACAAAAGTGACTATCACAAAGAGACAAGGGACCACCATAGAGTGAAAGAACCATCACAAGGCAGACAAAGAGAGTAGCACAAGGCCATGATAATGTCATTATTTCTCTCAATCAGGATGCTGCGCAGCTATTTCGAGAACCATTCTCGGCCCAGTGAGACCTAAGCGTCCAAGAAGCGGACACGATTCTGTAGGGAACGAGAATCCATCCTAAAAAAAAATATAGACGGAAGACGTTCTAAGGATGCTTCTATGAGGCGAAGTGATTTACTGTACTGCAAGTGTGGCTCCCTCGGTTGCTTCACTTGGATCTGTCGCTTGACCATTGGGCGCGGTTTTACCACCCTCTGTGTTCTGGGGAGTTCCGCTTAAGGATGAGTTATCCTCGATAGTATCAGAGCTCTCCTTAGCCCACTTAGGAGGTTTCACCCACTCCGGATCTTGCCAAGGACCCATGTCACTCAAGGCACAGCCTCCTTCGCAGTCGCAAGTTCCGCCAAACTCTTTTGGTAAATTCTCCTTAGGGACTTGCGCAAGGAGCTCTTTCTCGTATCCACTGCCCAGAATATGTATCTTGGCCACTGTGACGGGATCTAAAAACCGTTTGATAACGCTGAAAACTCCCTGGAAACCCCATGGTGCATTGATAATGTATAGTTTACCCAGTCGCTCGGGATAGTAGTTCTGAGAAATAGCAGATGCCTGACCGACATAGCCATAGACGGAGGTGGCCTTGGAAAGCCCGACACCCTTCAGGTCCATGATTGTGCAGCAGGTTTCTAAAAGGCACCCAGATTTTCGGGAGCAGGCAGGAAGACGGGGGTCAGCGACCTTCTCGTATTCGCAGACGAGATTCTGCAGCATACGATCACCAGTAGTGATCTTGTACATTGCATTGATGTCAACCTTGCCAAGCTGCTCGATATATACTGGTCGTCCATCCTGAGTAGAGTCAGCCATGTTTGAAAGGAATTTGTTCCTGTTCATGCACATACTTTATCAGTCTTGTGATAGAATTGCGGATAGTATTGGGAGACTTCAGCCTTCTCCTTGTATTCAAAAGTGCGAATAAGGTGGTCTACACCACCTCCAAATTCTTTCCGCCATTTCTCGCAGTCGAGGAACCTGAAAATGCGTCAATGGATATCCAAATAAGTCACGAGTACGTGTGGGCCTACATCTGCTTCGCTTGTTCAACGTTGAATTTCCTCGCGCGTAGAAATCTCAACTGTAGGAATACTTGGGTTAGCGACTTTTGCTGTAGGTCAAAATCTACCGGAATAAAACGCACCATACTCAAAGTATCCAGTCTTTCCGTACATCCAGCTGCCTCCAGCATAGAGCGTAACTGAAACACCTGCGCATCTTGTTCTGGCGTTGTGTGACCAGGGTGGCCGGGCTGTGGGGTAGGGGCTGTTGTTGGGTAATCGTAGTCGTCGTATTTAGGGTCGAGTTTCATTTCAGGGTTTGCTGGGTTTGCGGTCGCCATGGTGGGCAATTCTCTCAAATATGCGGTGAATGTTGGGAGGTTAAAGGGGATATTATAGAGGGAGTGGGAGGGAGTGAATAGGTTGTAGCGTTTGGGGCGCAGGTAGACCTTGTGCTGTGAGGTTTCATGAATGACGGAAGTTTTGGCTGGGCAGAGCAAAGCACGTGGAGGCATTCAGCAAACCTTAGGCGAGGGTCGAGACAAATGCTAACGACGCCCCTAAAACCCTCAATAAACATCACAAGTGACACAGAATCGTCTTCGTGTGACATATTCGGCCAGCTACACAGTGTATATACGCATGGTTCTGCACTGCTTTGGGGTTTTACGTAGCCAGGTACCCATGGAACAGTAGCCATGGCTAATCATCAAGCCCCAATAAAACCAGAGAACAACCCGCCACAGTGTGGTGGGGTGAAACTTTCCCTGACCGTACACTCGGAGTTGCTTCATGGCCTTCACTTTCACCGCAACTTCCTGGGAACCTTCAGAAAAATCTGCACTGGATATGTTCAGACCGAATGCTAAGCTCGACCGATATCTGATCATGCACGAATAGGAGTGTCTTCAAAATCCTCACAATCCAGGACTTTTGACAGGCTATGAACCTGAGAATCCATAGATTCCGATTGCCCGAAAGGCCTGAAGTGTGACTGCTACTGGCATGCTATGTAATAGCTTGCTTTGGACATTCCCCTTCCCTGCACCGACGTACACGTTTTGGGTTTTCCCTTAACATGATGGTTTGCGTCCACAGTTTATCGATAAGAACCGGCCAATAGAAGGCTCTCGTTGACCTGACATCTTGGCACTGATGTACATCCGATACCTATGGTGTTCTTAGACTTGGCGCCAAGCTGTGGACACCATCATGTCAAGGGATAGGTTATCCCTTAGCACGTCAATTCGGGTCCAATTGTTATCGATAAGATCCAGCCAATCAATTGAACTGCATTTAACGCCCGTACTCAGGAATACGAAGCTTTTGATAGAGGCCAAACTCCATAGTATTTTAATATATAAGCTTATTCTTTGAAGTTGAGTCGCTCAATATGAGGTTACTAGCACTTATCCTTTCTGCAGAAATTCTAGCACGAGTAGAAGGCATTGCGGTAGGTATTTGTGCGTTTTTGAAAACGGTGTTCCCGCACGGACCACTTACTCGTTGGACCCTGACGTGCTAAGGGATAAGGGTCCGTCCTCTATTCGGATCTCTCCTGTTGAAGAATCGTGTGATGCTAGAATAAGACCCACCAAACTCATGGATCCTGTAGACGTCGCTTGACGCGACAACCGTGCGAGTATATTCTCTAAGTTCATGATCTAGTGAACCTCCCACGGCTAGAGAGTCGTCAAAATAAGCGAAGCCTTCAGCTAGAGGAATTAGCCATAGGGTGAATTTAAGTGACATAGTAGACCTCCATTGGCCTTTCAGAACTGGGCATTGTTGCGCTGACCGACTTCCTGCTTCTGTAGGTTGTCCCGTAGCATCTTTAGATTTAGGCACTAGGTGAGTGAAGAGAGCTGCAATTAAGGTCTATAGACCGCAATTACCTATATCACTGTTGTAAACATTATGTGCAATACCGCCCTTGGTCAAGGCTTAGCTTCATGAAGGAGCACGCTAAGCACTTGGAGGACTAGTTTGCTGAGCATTGCGTGCGTGTCAGAGTAGCCCGTCGTGCATACCTTTCCGAGAGAACTAGTAGATGTTCTCCCCGTTGAATGAACTACTTTGGGCTCTGAGCTAAATATGCGGTGCTTCTACCGACAAAGGACCCCGCTGGAAAGATAACCCATTGTCGCTGTCCGAAGCTGCGGAAGTTGCAATCTTGATAAATATGGTAAATATGATCCATGATTGCGCTTTGAGCCCTCTGGTCATCACGGTCACCTTAAGGGGTGCGTAAGCTGTCGATCCAGAGACACCTAACAGACAACCCTCTCGTAACCTTGACGGCATCGCGGGGTTTTTTGGGCAAGCCGGCAATTGATATTATGTCACCCAGAAGATTGCTGTATGCATCCTTAGTAAGGAGCGGCTTGAGGTTAAATCAAACAAGCATCCATACAGTAGTTACAAATACTGAGGTGGAGCTTCCATTAATGAAGATGTTGTGTCTCTGGTGAAGGCGACTCCTGCAGAGCACGTGGCTGAACTGCAGATTTTGTGCTGACAAAAGGAGGATCTGCTTACGAAGAATACGGAATTCCACTGGCCAAAGAGAGACATCAGTGAGGAGAAGTGGAAAGGAGATAAGGTGGTAGTTGCGACAGACGACATCAAATTAAGGCCGTTAACAGCCTGTTGTGAATGTTGGTGCATTTTCAGGCAGACGTTTGACACGACAAAGCCGTGAACCGACGGCGCTTTTTTCGCAAACTCTTCCTAATTGGGTCGACCCTCAACAGAGCTGAAGCGTCACGTATAACGACGATGATGGCGTCTCGGTGGCCCATTAGTATTGTTTAAGAGATCCTTGTAAATCCTTTGGTCGTCTTGGAAAGCCCCAACAAGACATCCTGCTTTTTATACCATATCTCCTTTGCACCACCACCTGCCTTTGCCACTTTCTCCTCCGTCCTACGGGCGTAAAGTAGTCTCTTACGTGCGAAGGATCCCCGCATTCCCGCGCTTACGAAGTACGACCAGCTCTTATAGTATCCAATGGCCGATACATACGACCAGCTTTCCCAATCGTTGGGGGTGGCGCCGGTCTCGCCTTCACCATCATCAACTTCTGAGCGGAAGTCGCAGCAACCAAGGATACGCCGGAGGAACCGATTAATCACATCATGCCTTGAATGCCGACGTCGAAAGCTCAAATGCGACAAGTTGCAGCCATGCACCAATTGCACCAAATTCTCGCGGGACTGCGTCTTTCTGGCCCCTGCTTTGGACCCTGCCGGCCAAGCCAAGCTTGCTGAAGTCAAGGAGAAGATGGGTATGTTGGAGAGGACTCTGGAAGAAGATGTAGCACGCAGAAGAAGTACGCCGAGATCGACTGACGCGTCTCATTCCCAACTACCTGGGCAAGACGGAGGTGACAGTGCCGACGAACTTACAGCCCCCGAGGATGAACGAGATCTCGAGCCAACACCTCTGGCAACCGAGGACGCAGCGTACTATGATGATGCAGATGATGACCTGGTGGATCTGGGCGTCCAATTAGGAAAAATGAGGATTACCGAGAGAGTTGGCGGTTTCGTTAGACCAAAGCTATCAGAGGAGGTGAGTAGCGCTGATTAACTTAAGACGGCTCAGTATGCTAAAACTCATTTCACCAGCTCACAGAGGCCCTGAAAGAGGTCCCTCCTCAAGAAGAGTGTGACAAGGATCCATCCTTGTACCCAATGCGGTCACCAGCTGCCTTTCTGGTCCCTGGCCGTGAATATGTGGCTCCTTCATCGGGCTTCTTTTTTGCACCAGAGCCGCGACGAACTTCTTTAATGCAGTATCTACCTACAAAGACTACGGCAGATAAATTGCTGCGGCATTATTGGGAAGCAGTACATGTCATAGCTCGAACCGTTCACCGTCCTTCGTTTGAAAGACAATACGAGACGTTCTGGAGAAACATCTCCATGGGCATCGAGCCTCGGGTATCATTCCAAGCTGTCGTCCTTGCTACAATGTTTTCCGCTGTTATGAGTATGTCAGAAGAAAAAGTGCTTACAGACTATGGCGTTACAAAACAAGAGTTGGTGGAAAACTTCCGTCAGGGAACAGAGACTGCACTCTCACGAGCAAATTTCCTCCGCACAACTAAACTGGAAACATTGCAGGCTTTCGTGATGTATCTGGTGGGTCAAACTACACTTAAACTAAAGATTCGAGATCCGCTGACTCCTCAAGATACCGCTATGTCGTAGTGAAATCTCGCGTGCTCATTCTGCTCTTACCGGCACTATCATACGCCTTGCAGAGTGTATGGGCCTCCATAGAGATGGATCGCATTACGGCTTAGGGTCAGTGGAGATTCATGTCCGTCGGCTAGTCTGGTACCAAATATGCTTCCTCGACATTCGGACTTGCGAGTCGACAGGCCCTCGGCCTCAGATTCGAAGAGAAGACTTCGACACGAGGTTCCCATTGAACGTGGACGACGCGGACCTTGAGTCACCATTTCCCCCAACGGAAGACTCGCCGCATTTCACTGACATGACCATCACACGCATGCGATTCGAGTGCAATGAGATGCACCGCCTAATCTGGATGGAAAGGCCGCGGATTGAGAGAAAGAAAACCACCTTGACTTCTCTCCTGGGCAAGATTCAAAACTTCCGGAGCGCAATGGAGAAAACATATCTCCCCATGTTAGATAAGAAGATACCTCTCCACTTTATGGCAATACAAATATACGGCGTTTTGTCAACAAGAATGCACGTCATGGTTTTGAGCAGGTATGCCAGCAATCAGCATCGCTTGATGCCAGAACGTCTAAGGCAGATTATGCTGGGCTCCGGTGTTCTTTTGCTAGAGCACGCTATGACAATCGATACGACCCCTGCTTTGAGCACCTGGGTGTGGTATCAGGGTATGTATCCATGGGCCCTCTAGCCCCTATTATACCTGCTATATGATAACGTTAACTAACCCCACCTAGGTGCCCTGCAGCAATACCACTCAGCTCTCCTCCTCCTTGGAGAGCTCTACGCCAAACCGCGCGATCCTGCCGTCGAAACACGCGTGTGGCGCTGTCTTGACTTCGCTTTCGAGCTACCACCAGCGCTCAGTGGCGCCGAGAAGTCACGCATGATCCTCGGCGAGCTGCGCGACAGGACCGAAGTGTACCAGAGCATCCGGCGGGTGCGTCCGCCAACCACCATGAGCGCGCCCGTGGGCCCGCGCATCCATGCGCACGAATACCAGCGGAACCAGGAGCGCGCGCGGCGCTCCAGCTCCGTGGCTTCGTCGGGTGCGAGCGAGGCGGTGGCACCGGCTCCTGAGATCCCTGGTTTCGAGTTCAAGGTCACTAGTATGGCTGCTATGGGCGAGCAGTTCTATGCGCCGCCTGGCCCGATGAGTCCACAGAATAGCTCGGACACGAGCAGCAACATCAACCCTACTGGGTCGGGCAGTGGTGGGAGTCCCGGGAATGACCTAATGCTGGATATTGACTGGGTAAGTCTCTAACATTCCTCGAATTCTTCTCTCTTGGCTTTAGTGAACTTGATTCGTCGTGACCTTAATGCTTACACTTTTTTTTTAAAACACCCCCCAACACCCCCCGGAAAAACATAGAGCATAAATAGCTAATGTACCGTTGTAGAACGAATGGGACAAGCTCTTCCCGCCTAACATCAACACAGGCGATATCATGATTCCTCCATTCAGCTTCCCCCAATTCTCACCCACAGATCTACAATGGGGTACTTAATCTCAACCTACCAATGACTCATGACTATAAATATCTTATTCATGTCAATTTAGGATTAATTATTTGGTTTGGCTTGTTATGGATTCTTGGATGAGAAAAATACTTTTTGTTGGAACGCCGGCTACGAATTTTACCCCACTCTGCTTTTCTTCGCTGGACTGAATTGGATGATTACCTCAGCCTATATGTACTGTACATTACATAGTATATAAACTCCCAGTTGTCTGACTTTCCTGCTTCTATACTGACGCTTACAGTCGGAGTTTATTAGTAACTAGAATCCATGCTTCCTACACTCATTGATATCAAAACGATTGAAGGGGGGAATGGGACGAAGGTGGTAGCGGAATGGGACGCAGAATGGCACGGTTAGTGTGCTAGAACCGGAGAGAGTTGATGGCACATTTGACTAAAATGGGGAGATAAGGATATCATATGTATTTCCCTTGCGGGTCGAGTCTTTCCATGAATTCCATCGACTTCTCGTACCTACACAGCCATGATTAGTGCACGAACTCTACTAGGTCGCGAAAGTGAACCTACATCGTAAATACTATACCACCGCTAAGAATCAGTCTTCCTAGTCGTGGAACAGCACCGGCCCAGAATGTGAGAAGGCCCTCTTCTTTGAATATCCGAGCGGCGCAATCAAAGCTATTTTTATATAGAGAGCGAGCTTCTATAGATTGCATGCTGTTCGATATTAATTATTTGCTCCCGAAACCGTCGCCGGCGTGCTCGGGCGATAGCAGCATGACTTACCGAGTCTTTACCGTATCCAGTGGCATAGTGGTATACACAGTTATCACGCCCGCCGTTCCGCCTATCAGGAATGTACTTATTGCGCCGAGTTTCTCTCCGGGCGCAACGTACGCCTGTGCCATTTGCCGTAGCGTGGTATAACTCGAGAATCGCACTGCGGAGTTTGCGGCTTGTCTTGCGGTGGTGGGTGCAAAGCCTTGGAAGAAGCCTCGTATGCCCTTTTCTTGCGCAATTATTTTAGATCCATGCAGGAAACCGCGCATGCGAGGATTAGGGGATTTGCGGTCGTCGATGCTGGGATCAGAAGGGTAGATTAGGAATAATACCCGGTAAAGATAGGGTAGGAAGGCTTTACAGTTGTGTCTTGATGCTCTCAAACGGTGTCACGGCTAATAGCGATTCTGTGGCGCCTGCTCCGAAGCCTGCTATTACGTTCACTGGTCCTGAGACCTTGCCTTCTGAATCCGCCAATAGCGCTTTATATGTGTCGAACGCGACAAACCCTGTCCTTCTGTATTAGCCCAGCCGCATACTATGCGTGTAGAGTAGCATCGGTAGCCTACGTATCCCTGCCTTCAAAGAATTGCCAATTATTAGTGTCGTACATCCCGCGTACCACTGCTTCCCAAACGGCGGCCACGGGAGCTTCTTGCCGTCTGGTAACCGTCTATTAAGCTGTGTCCGAGTTTTGGCGACTATGTGGAGGTTAGGAGGTGGTTAGAAGTAGTAATGGGCTGATGATGTTTGCGTACATTCGGCTGGATATGTTATTGCTAAAGGCTATTATTAGCAGAAAGCTTGAAAGGTAGAGGGAGAAAAACTGTACAGATTTCCACAGCGCCAGCCGTTGCGCCGGCGATGATAGACCGCAGGGCACTGGGCTGAGGAGGTTAGCCGATGAAGCCCGATAAGGAGTTGTGTATACCTTTTTCTTTTCAGTAGTAGCCGTAGACATCTTCCTTGACTGTACGGTGGGGAGGTAGTGAGAGACAACACTATCTTGTAGAGAGGAAGTAGGAGAAACAGGCGGGCCTATTAGAAATATACTCTAAAACTAGTATATTCTAATAATATATCGCTCTTCTTAAGGAAATGTCATAACTGGTGGGGAACAAGTAGAATTAGGATTGGATGTAACTTTTAGGACGAAATAATGACGTCCGTGGTTTGGAACGAGACAATTGAGATCGCGCGCGGTCGTCTAACATCTAATCATTAGTTCAGTATGTTGCGCGCAGGTGGAGCCGTGCCATGGAGCTTATTCAATTGGAGTGGGCTGTGAGGGAGGTGTAAAATAATATTCACAAAGCTGTGACGCTCTGCACGTGACAACAAAATTAATTGACCTTACGCGAACAGCATGGAAAAGCTCTTAGGCCATGCACCATTCCATCCATAACCATCGTCCTCCTTTCCTCTTCTAGCCCTTCTTCTCTCTCTTACCCATTGCATTGTTCAAGATGCTTTCTTTACGGAATATTGCGCGCTCGGCCCCTCGGTCGGTCGCCAGACTATCCGCAAAGCCTATCCTTCCACAGCTCTCCCTACTACGAACCCAAGCTGTATTCCAACCAGCATGGGCACAACCCGTAGCCAGACTCGCAGCCCCCTTCCACTCTTCAGTATTGAGAAGACAAGAAAGTGGTAATTGGAGCGCAAGCTTATTTTTATAAACCTTATTTTTATAAACCTATAGGCTAATTCTTACGCACAGTCAATGAAGAGCTCGTTGCGAAACTGAAATCTGAGATTGCTATAGAGGAGGACATGAGGGATGAGGACAACTATTCCACAAACATCAAGGACTATCTGGAGAACAGCCCATTTGAGGTTCATTCAATCTTTTAGATAGCCAATTCTAGAACTGACGGGCTATTAGCTTGAAGAAAAATCCGGGCAGGAGGAGATCGTACTTACCAGAAAATTCAACGATGAAACGTATGCCTTGGATTGTCTTTTCGTATGGACTCATACTTACCTTCCCTAGTATCCGAGTCACCTTTACTACTGCCGACCTTGCGAACATGGACCAAGATGCGGATGAGTTAGAGGACCATGCTATGTATGACGAGGAGGGCGAAACCATGCAACAATCAGCAGGAGCCAATACGAAGGGTGCTGTGAACCAGGGCCGAAGTAGTGGGGGCAACATCAAAGTTGCTCCTGAAGATGTTTCCCCCACAGACAGGCCAGAATTAGACGATGAGATTGACGAGGATGCCCGTGAGCCAAGCTTCCCGGCTCGCGCCAATATTAAGATTGAGCGGCCAGGCAAGGGTGCTCTCGCCATCGAGGCTGTTGCTCAAGACGGCGACTTCGTCATCGAGAACTTATACTACTTCCCAAGTGCTAACCTGGCCGAGCCAAAGACCGCGGAGCAGGACTGGGAAAGACGAGCATTGTATACTGGCCCTCCATTCGGTAATTTGGATGAAGACCTACAGATTCTTCTCGAGAAGTACCTCGAAGAGAGGGGAATCAACACTCGCATGGCACTGTTTATTCCAGACTATATTGATTATAAGGAGCAGAAGGAGTATCTAAGGTGGCTGAACAGTGAGTGAATCAGATTCATTTCGCCACAATTCTTCAAACTAATTTCATTACAGATGTCAAGTCGTTTGTTGAGTGAGCCAGAAATGTCATGAGGAACGGTAGCTTTGCGGAAGTAATACTTGCGCTGTATTATTGTATTTATGTTCGACCTTCTTTCTAGATTCTGATGTAGCGTAGTACGGCCGTGTACATTAGCTAAGGGGGGATTGCTTAGGGAGGCATGTTGCGTAGTCTGGATTACTCGCAAACGTGATGCGGGTATGACCATAGAGTATCTTAATCCCCGCGAAATCGCGATTCCACTCTTCTCAGACTAGACCGGACCAGACCATCTCAAGTATTTTAGTCAACGGCTCCGCGGGTTCAGCTTTGTCTTCCCCAAGCTCAGGCTCAACTTTCTGCAGAAAGTACATCTGATGTTCCTGATGCATCCTACACCCGAGGCGTTTGCATGCGAAATCTAACAGGTATCCCCTGAATATGGATGTTGACAAACTCCACCAGCTCAATGTTGCTCACGATTGACCCTTTGGTGGAAAGCTCGATTCATGCTTTTTTCCGCTTCTTTCTATTCTCATGAACTTCATCCTGTTGAGGCCAACCCATTCGCCGTTCCACTCTCTCAACACACCAAGGTTCTCCGTGCTCTCCAGGTCAGGCAGCCAAAAACCCGATACATATTCACGGTCTTCGAGCACTTGCTTCTGCTTAAGCAGGTCCTCTCGCATGCTTGGAGGGCGTCCGGGACGGCGCTCGGCCTTTAATAGTGCAACCTCCCCATCACCGCGGTGTAGGTATTCTTCGATAAGACTTTGGATCTCCGGGATAGCGAAAGGCGAGGGGTTCTCAGTGGCTGCTTTTTGGAAGAAAAGTACCCTTTGTACTGCAAGTCACTTAGCTTCGAAGTATCCGTATTATTGCTCAGGGCTTACAATAAGGGCGATTCTGCTTCTCCCTCACAGCAGCGAGTCGATTGAGCTTGTCATCGCGAGCGCTTGCGCGCTGCAACCTGTGGGTATCTCGACTATTTTCGTGAAGAACAGTATTCCTGCCCTTTTTCTTGGCGACGTGCTTTTGCACCTTATTAAGGCTTTTGCTAGGCATCCTGACTTGGGGCTTACAAAATTTGTACTCGTAGGATGCCTGATTTCCGATGTCAATTTTATAGTGGGGATTTGATCAGCCTCGAAAAACTGTGGAGTTTTTCCGAGACGAGGCCGGCGGTGAGATGGGCTTGGCTTTCCGAATCGCGTCCCTTGCTTCGAGAGCGCGTCGTAGCCTGGGCCACTGCCTTCCTCCAAAACCCTCCAATTCTTGTAGATTCTTTCGTCTTCACACCTGACTGGACCTTGTCTTATACTCGTAGAGATTCTTAAACGTAATGGCCGTGTAGCATCTCCTAAAAATTTGTTATTGTTTGTGGCGGCCTGCTCATCAACATGGGCATCTCCGGTAAGCAAATCTACTGTACTGGTGGCAGTACCTGACTTCGGAATAGGCCTTCTTCCCCTCCTCAAGTCCATTCATAAGCCACGTAACCTTAAAGCATTTGCAGGCCGAACCATCGGTGTAGATGCCTACGGGTGGCTCCATAGAGGGACCGTTTCCTGCGCCATAGATCTGGCGCTTGACAAGCCGACGACCAAGTTCGCTTACATTACTCTTCAGACTTTATATAGAGCTTACAAGCCACTAGATATGTTGACTTTGCCATGAGCCGTGTTCGAATGCTTGTCCATTTTGGCATAACACCATTTCTAGTTTTCGATGGAGACTACTTACCAAGCAAAGCAGGAACGGAAAAGGAGCGCGCAGGCCGCCGAAAAGAAAGCAAAAAACTCGGTCTGGAATTTCTCAAGCTCGGCAAGACCTCTCAAGCGCATTTGGAGCTGCAAAAGGCCGTGGATGTTACCCCCGAAATGGCTCGCTTACTCATTGAGGAATTGAAACGCCACAAAATTCAATATGTCGTTGCGCCCTATGAAGCCGATTCCCAATTGGTATATCTGGAACGTAAAGGCATTATCCACGGCATCTTATCTGAGGACTCGGATCTTTTGGTGTTCGGCGCGAAGTGCCTAATCACTAAACTCGATCAGTACGGCGAATGCATCATGATCGATCGGAGCGATTTCACGGCTTGCCGGGAAATCAGCCTAGTTGGATGGACAGACGCAGACTTCAGGCGCATGGCAATTTTAAGTGGCTGTGACTACCTTGCAAGCATCAACAAAATGGGCCTAAAGACTGCTTACCGACTACTTAGAAAGCACAAGACGGTTGAAAGAATTCTACGTGCGGTCCAATTCGACGGCCAGTTCAAAGTGCCGCCAGGCTACTTGGATGCATTCATTCAAGCGGAGATGACCTTCCTCTACCAATGGGTTTTCTGCCCGACTGCCAATCAAGTCGTCAATTGCACCGATCTGGAGCCAGGAGTTGACCCACGGCAAATGGACTATATCGGACAGCATGTACCAGCAGATATTGCAATTGGGGTTGCCTTAGGTGATTTGAATCCTCACACCAAAGAACCCATCGTTGTAGACACAAGGAACAAGGCTCCATCCAGGCCCCTGTCCCTCTCCTCGAATAGACAAAACTTAATGCAGACGCCGGACTTCAAGAAAACAAAGTCCATTGATACTTTTTTCAGGCCAAAGCGTACGCCGCTCGCAGAGCTTGATCCTAACAGCTTTACGCCCTCACCAAGCCAACGAAGGCTGTTGAATGAGAGCCCAAGGCCATGGTCTGCTGTCCCTGCGCCATCGCAAACACAGCCAGGCGCACGTCCAACTCCGTTTCCGTCCTCAGCTCCACAGCCCTCTCGTAGAGCTATATCCGAATCGTGGGCTAGAACATCATCGGCACAGCACCCCTCCAAACGGCAACGCCTGTGTTCAGACACTGCAGCCTCTACACCCTACGAGGGCTCAGCCAGGGTTGAATCTGGTAGGAGTCGTTTCTTTACGCCTAATTCAGCTGAACCAAGCCCTTCCCTCCGAACAGCGAGTACCAGTAAAAAGAGCCCAAAAAGGGAATTCAACTTGTGGTCTGATGACTCGATTGAAGCAGTAATGGCCGGGTTATCTGATTTTGAAAATTCCCCGCCCAAAACTAAAAAGATCCCAGTATTCACGGATGACTCCCAGCCCATATCCGAGGCCGGAACGTCTCAAGTTACAACTACATCCCGAAGCACATTGGATCAATCACAAGACACAAGCGGAACACTCACACCTGCTACTTCTTATGGCAGCCCGGCCGCGAGCGAAGAACCAGAATCAACATTGTTCAGCGCTCACCTATCAACAGAGGTGAAGGAACTTCGAACGAAATTCTCCTATCAGCCATGCGCTGAAACATCTACAGCACCGACCTCTAAGCGGCCCAGAACAACTACTTCCTCAAGCAAACAGCTTGGCTGTACTTCGTCGGCACCAGTGTCAAAGTTGACACCGAAATTTTCCACAGCAGACCGCCTCATATCCGAAGGGAACTCTCAAGGCTCGCATAGAAGCGGAAGGCATATGAAGGTTGCGAAAGCAAGGCTTATTCTAACGACCACTGAACAGGAGCCTGCTCAATACACTGACAAAGCTGCGCTCAAAACGAAATTTCCCGAAACAGCTCTAAGCAGAGAAAACTCGTCAGATGAACAAAACCTTCCATTAGAGCTTGAAGATTCTGCATGGGCAGCTATGGAGTCTAAAATAGTCATTCCTGGGAGCGAAACTAGCGATATCGAGGACATTGCGGCACCGGAACCTGTGCCTGCAACGGAAGCTAAACACCTTAAGGGCAGCGAAGACCTGCTTGTCCCTGACAGCGAGGGGGATGAGAGTGATGGATCGGAGAAAGTGAAAAAGGTGCTGGATTTAGGAAGGTTCGCCTTTTCGCAGAAGTAGGCTCGGTACTTACAGAAGCGCTGCGTTCTGCTCTGGCAAGGCAGGACATGGCGTTAGGGTGAGGTTGATCAGGCTTATAGAGCTCAGTAAGTCGTTGGTATCTTTATGTTCTAGGTCTTAAATAAAGAATGATGGCTTCGAAATTCTGGAATTGGGATGTTGACACATAGACGAGGGCAATGGTCAGCGCGGAGTTTGTGGATTATGTTATCGGTCGAAGTCGATACCAGCATGTACATGTTTTATACCCGACTGACCTTGAAAAAGGTCTGCAGCATTGAATTGTACTTGTTCACACTGCCAGGAGCCATACATTCGCCGTAATATAGAGGTCATTATCGTGCATACGTTAGCAGCCTCGAATTTCTTTTTCAGACATCCCTCCCGCACAATTACACAGGGAAAAGTCGCACGGGCTCGCTTTATATGTTGGCCACTTTGACTTCAATAAGCCAGCTTTCACGCGTGCAGCCAAAAAGGTATAGTTATGAAATGCATTCCTCGATCACATTCCACATTCAAAAACTGTCAAAACACCTAGGGACTCTCATTTGACTCAAAACTTATCAACCATATCACGAAGCAAGCAGACGCCACTAAATGCTAATTTTTATTGCAGTGTGCGACTTCAATTGCAATCGATTGTTGTTGAGCACTATGTGACTTCAAGGACTCAGCAAATCAATTGAGTGCCTTCTATCACATAATTCAACTAGATTAGCCTCGATCAAATGCATTCCCAGATCCTTCTTGTTTGCAACCGCCTCTATCAATTTCTTCTAATTCTTTGTCCTCAAACTTCCGCCAACCGCCGCAAACGGCTAGCGCGTAGCAGGAGCCCTATTTAATGAGCAAGCCCTTGTTCCCTTTACTCTTATTCTACGCCAACTGACAACTCGACTGGTTTCCGACCGAAATTCCCAAACTGCATACGCTAAGCTCCAACTTTCCGGCCAAAACTGCCACGATTTATAACACCTCATACACTTCATCAATGGGACACTCTTTCGATTCAGGCGAAATGGATCCCAGAAAAGCAAAATCACCCGTACCTGGTATTTTCGCCTCCAGGACGCGCTCCCCAAACTCCAGGCTACCCCTTCCGCGCGTCCGATACGAAGACGAATTTCCCGGTACGCTACGGACGTCAAAGCCGAAGAGAACCACAAAGAAAGCAGCGGCTTCTAAGACGGCAACCAAGAAGACTGGCACGAAAAGTAAGGTCATCAAGGCGCCTCCCAAACGAGGCCCCAAGATTGCGCTGAAGAAGAAAACGCCGGCTAAAGAAGCAACAATCAAGAAGGCTCCTCCCAAGAAAGCAACGAAGGCTGGCCCTAAGACAACGACCAAGAGTACCAGCAAGACAGCAACCACGCAGAATGCTACGAAAAGTGGTGTTACAAAGCCTCCTATCAAGAACGTGGGTCAGAAGGCTGCTGATAAAGCCACACGCAAAAACTTACGTCGAAAAAGTTCTAATAAAGCCACGTGCAGTAAAGGTGAATACCAATTCCCAGATATTGGAGTTACTTGAGACGTGACAAGTCTGGGTAGAAGCTTACGGAAGCAGGGAAATAAGGAGCGAGTGGGTCTCATTCACTTCACGACCGAGCGGTGGCCCACCAGAGCATGCGATTGAATACGTAGAGGCAGAGAAAAGGATTGGATTTGATATGGACTCAAGCTCGTACGAGGCGTACAGATTCTTCAACGTGCAGGACTGTCTTGCCGTCTTTTATAGACAAAGGGTGATAAGAGAGGCAATCTATGATATCTTAGATAACCGACAGGATATCCCCGTGTCTTGCTAAACCAGGATCGTATCCAGGGTGCACGTGGAGATCATGTCCCATTTCTTTATTATGCTTTTTACTCTAGTTGAAAAAAAAAATTCTTCCGTTTGTTCCTATATGGCTTTGTCCTTTTCCTCTCGTAATAATTCAGATCTCGCTTTCCAGCTATCATTATCTTTAGGCTTATGTGGCTAGCTCTACCAGGCTTGTTCATGTCCGAATCGGTACATCTTACGTTTGACGCTTGAGACCTCCGACAGGATTATAATAACTGCTGAGCGACTTTGGGCTAGGAAGGACGTCAGGGAAGCAAGCCCCCACTATATCTCATGTAGATTCATATAGATCTAAATTATCTATATTTTACTAAGCCGTGCATATCGTGTATATATAGATCTCTTGAAGTAGCTCTAGAGAATCAAGATGCGATTGATTAACCTATTCTACCCGAAAAATAATTAGGATCCGTTGACCGCCAATTAGCACCAAAAAGACCGATCCTATCGGCAGCGCCAATTAGGACAATATATAGCCTCAGATTCCGGTCGACAGGATCTAGTTAGTCGAGCCTTACAACGATTACTGAAATGTGGCAGATGAAGGCTGAAGATGGTTTTTGGCTCAGCTCCAAATTGTTAGGATAGGGAATAAGTGCATGAAGATACCAAATACTGAGTTACAACAAGTCACAGAAGATGATTGGGCAGCCACAGAAAAGCAAGAATTTGATATGATAAATGAAGCCGACGAGAGATTGGTATTCGTCCATAACTCTTCATGGGTTTTCTATTAGGTGCCCTATCCAGTAGTTGAATAGGCGCGAAGTCCGTAGCCACTATTTGGTAAAAGTAGGTACCTCTCTTCTGGATTAACGGTGACAAGTGTTTCTTTCCTTATGGCCAGTGGCCTTGTTACACATGCTTACTCAAGGTTCATCTCTCAAACAGCGCAGCCTTACCAAAAGACCCCATCATTTCTAACCCACACGGAAAAGCTAAAGATTTGATGAGACACCCTGGAAAAATGCAGAACGATATTACTTCCTCGCTCTCGGAGATCCGCCATAAATCCAACGCAGATCTAATATCCAGATTGCTTGACATCCAGAAGCATGTCACTCTGGGAAAGAAGTCAATCCAATGGGCTACGAACCTCAGATGTTTATGCTGGGTACGCCCGAGTCGAAAAAGCCATCGTACAGCGGGGGACCGTCAGAACATTAGGTCGGCAAAAACTTTACGACGAAACCGAATAATCATACGTCAGCCGAGGGAGAGTTACATTGCTGTTTCCTGCCCCTGGAGGCTACCTGAAGACGAAAGTTCTGCGCGAGGCCGATATACAATCCTGTCAGCAGGAGTGGGAGAAGATACACCAAGCAATGTTCAGGATGTTGTGTTAGACAGAGTCATAAATTTCGCCGCACGACATGGAGTATATTCTTTTTGGATCGACCGTGACTGCATTGATCAGACGGATTCTCTCCAAAATACCGAGAAAGAGATGGCGATCCAGTCCATGGACCTTGTGTACGGCCACAGTCGATATCCACTCGGCTTGCTCTTCTTGCGGCTCGACTCAGAAGAGCAATTGTACCTTCTTTTAGGAATACTCGTAAGGAGATTTATCACGGTACCATGCAATCATCAGTACCCTCTGCTGGAGCAAGGGGTAAGCCGGGGGACAGCTTCGAAAGTCTTGGAACTCCTACACCTCATCACGTCTGATCTATGGTGGGATAGAGCCTGGATATTCCAGGAAGATTATCGGGCTTCGACGAAGATGACTCTACTTATTCGTACGTCGATCCCTAGGCCGCATATTCCATCCAAATTTGGAGACACACCGGGAGAGCTGGAAGTCAACTCAGCAAACTTCCGCGAGGCAGCCACGCTATTTTGCCTAGCTTATCGTCGAAAACTCAACAACATAGAGGAAGAAGATAGCATCACTTGCGACAGGGTGCTAGCAAGGGCTAAAAGATACCAAATCCTGCACAGATATAACAAGATGTCTGAGGGCATGTCACCAGCCATCTTCTCAGATATTGGGAATCGAGGCATTACAGAACCTTCAGATCTGCTGGCCATCGCCGCAAACTGCTGCGATTACTCTATCCGGCTTGACACGCAGAATCTGAACGCTGCAGGATGCAGCTTGAGTCTTTCTATCCTAGCACTCTATTTCCTCAACGGAGAGATTATCAAAAATGGAAAAATGTACAAGGCCACTCTCTCTAGCAACATATTCAAATTTCTAAAAGGCCAATCATTGGGTTTTAAGCCCCCTGTTGAGGAAAAAGGACTTACTTTTATCAAGCATTGCCGGTTTACCAATGTTAGGCTTTCTCGGGAAGGTATCATCACTTCTGGGTACCTTTGGAAAGTATGCAAAAAAATTCATACCCGCCATTTTACTACACAGTTTAAACAAGATTGGAGAGTCTACACTAAGGGCTTGAGTGGGTACCAAAGGTCGCGGCTTTCGCAACTTGCCAAGGAAATTGGACAGATGGGATACGGGGATCTTTCTAAGGATCTGAGAGATTACTTGGACGAGGATGCTCGAAGCAGTGGGAGCGTGTACCCTTCGAAGCGGTACAGAGATTCTATGGCTGAAAAAATTGTTCAAGCCATGGAAAGGGGCAGACCAATCTACTTAGGACGCCTCTCGGGCAGCAATTCATACCGCGGAATCTTTATCCATAAACAATACCGCAAACAGAAGCTGAACGAATCTCATGCTTTCACAGCTTGGAGTTGCGCCCAAGGTCTTGTAGATGGCAAACCGACAGAAAGAAACATGGACAAGTTTGTCTCTCTGGAGGTTGAGGTGGATGGATTTACCTCCGATGGAGCGCCTCGGCTCACTACAAAACGATGGATGAATGGGTTATGTTTCTTTAACAGACAATCTCAGCGTAAGGTTATATTCGATTGGCCAGATTGCCTGAGAAAATAGCTTTTGCTTTCTTTTGAAGCTTAAAATTTCCCTTTGCTCCTGTTGTCGTTGGTGTCTGACACCATATCTGATGCAAATTCTCAAAATATTACCGTTGAAGTTTCTGTGGGGGGTTTCATTCAACTAGCGTTTCTATCTGCAAAAGCCTGCCTTTATATTTATCCGCAAATTCAATCTTGTCGATGCGCCATCCTCTTGACAAACCCAGCCTGACAGGCAAGTAGAGTAGGTTGTAATGAGCGGCCCGCATAAATGGTTTCCTGTACTGCATGCGGCATTGTATGGGCGACGGAGATTAAGGTAGGGTAATATTTTGATGAAAACGTAAAAGATGGCGCCAATTCGTTACAAATGAATAGATCCTGACGCGAAAGCGGATTTCATGACACCCAAGCTCAATGTTCCCAACTTCCTAAACCAACCAATCCAAACCTACATGAGAGAAAACTGCTTAGATAACTCACTCCCCTCACGCAGCTGCCTCCTTCAGCCTGACCGTCACCCCATCAGCCGGACGGCTCGTGAGCGTAACCCCATGCATATACCTCGTCGGCACCTCGCCATCCATGGCCTCAAACCGCTGCAGCAGCCGCACCACCACATACCCAGCCTCTGTCAGCGCGAACTGCTGCCCGATACAGATGCGCGGCCCGCCGTTGAAGGGCAGGTACTCCCAGCCGGGCTTGCGGCCGTTCCAGCGCTCAGGCTTGAAGTCGTCGGCGTCCTCGCCCCACAGGTCGCGCCGGCGGTGCATCACGTGCACGCTGTAGTCGACCTGCTGGCCCTTGCGGATGTAGATGGGCGAGCGGCCGTCTGGCCCGCCGCCGACCGGGATCGTGGTGTCGCGGAGCGCGCGGCGGCTGTTCAGCGGCACAACTGGGAACAGTCGCAGCGTCTCGTTCAGCACCCACTGCAGGTAGGCGCAGTTCTTGAGCCCGGAGAAGGCCAGGTTGCGCGGCTCGGTGTAGCTGCCGAAGTCGTGCAGCACGGCCTCGCGCAGCCTTCTGAAGGTGGCTGGGTGTTTCAGAAGCATCAGGAAGAGCCAGCCGAGCAGCGACGCTGTGGAGTCGCGGCCGGCGAGTAGGATGTTCAGGAGTTGGGAGCGGAGCTCGACGGGGTCTTTGGTCTCGGCTGCAATGGCTTCGAGGAAGACGTATTTCCCTTTGCCGGACTCGCCGCTCTCGAGTGGCTTCTTTTGGATGTTTTTGTTCAGCGCTAGCTGCACGAAGTGGTCGACAAAGTCATGCACTTGCTTGCAGAAATACTTGAACTCGGCGTTGTGCGCCATCCAGTACCGGTCCCCGAAACGGGCGGCTTTTGCGAGGTAGGCTTGGCTGCGATCGAAGTTGTAGGCAAAGAGTTTCTCGTTATGGGCAGGCGAGGTGTTGTGCGAGGTGTAGCTAGGCAACTCAGCGAGCTGGGAGTCGACACTCTCGCCGAAGAGGAATTCAGTAGCCGAGTCTAGAGTCAGGCGGAAGAAGAGGGTCTGAATGTTGGTCGACTCTGTCCATCCGTCCGCCTTGGCTGGAAGAGCCCGCATCATGTTCTGCACATGGCGCTCCTCGAGGTCGAGATCGCTGACTTGTTCTCTTATGAACTGTGGGCGGAGCATTGCACGGGAGTGCTCCCACTGCTTCCCGTCCGTGGCGAACTAAATGGTACTTTCATTAGCTCGCGATCCTGCTGGGAAAGGGGAGTGAGACTCACAATACCACGGCCTAAAAGCGGCTTGAAGTTATTATTCCTAGCATCGCCAAGGCCGAAGTCCTTAAACTGGGTTGCAAGAATGGCCTGGATATTCTTAGGCTCGATCGTGAAGAAGCCGTCTTTGCCCAACAAGGTTTGGACCATAGTGGATACATTCCTGCCTTCCAAGTGGGATACCTCCTCTGTCCTTTCGATTAAGTATTCTGGCATCCGCTTTTCGCGGTCTGACTTCAGCAGTCTCCGTATATTGTTAATACCAAACGGATCAGAGCATGGGACGCGGGGAGGTATCTTGCAGTCGAACTCTCGTGCTCGAGCTGCATGTCGGCGGTTGCTAACAATAGCCGAAGCAATTTGATAAACCACAAAGCAAGTCAGGAAGTAGATAAATAGAGTAACGTAGGTATGCATAGTTGACTTTGTTTTTTGAGTATACGAAGAGGGATACAGTGAGGAGATACAGTGAGGAGATTAAGGTGAGGAGGGACTTCGGGAACAAAGAAAGTGAAATTATGTTGCTAGACACCATTCAACGATATAGCAGGTGATAAGAGATATGAAAGAGTGAACTTTCAAGGGAAACGGCCTAACGTCAGCATATCCACTTTATCACATGAGCTTCTCGTGCATCGGGGCGCCGGAGGAACCGATAGGCCGACTGGAAAGTGACTCCTTTGTAAAGCACGACCAGCTTCCCCTCCTCTTCTCCCCCTTGACTACGCCTCCATTGTGGCCGCCAAAACGCGAATACAACGCTGTCTCTGCAATTGCCGATGAAAATTTGCAATATCGTACGGTAGAAACCTCACGATATTTGACAAAGATTACGACACTGCGAGGGAAGGCCGATCGCGAAGGTTCTGCAGCCAAGCATACGGCTTCGAATTTGAAGTCTCGCGCGCATCCAATCTCGCTTGACTGCAGTGCGGTGGAGGGTAGTGGGGAGTGATGGAAAGCACACTATCCCCTTGTGTCTGAAGATGTGGTGGATTCTGCGATGCGGTGGACGCTAGTGGAGAGCAATGGAAAGTGGATTATCCTCCTACCTCTAGGAATATGGAATATGGTGGATTTTGCGGTACGGTGGATGCTGGTGGAGAACAATGGAAAGTGGATTATCTTCCTACTTCTAGGGATATGGAACATGGTAGATTCTGCGGTGTGGTTAATACTGGTGGAGAGTAGTGGAAAGTGCATTACCCTTTTGCCTCTAAAGGAGTGGAATAAGGTAACTTCTACGGTATGCTAGATATAAGTAGAAAGCTATTAAATGAACTCCCTACCTAAGCATAAAACTCCGCTACTAAAACTAAACTATAAACACAGAACCTCTAAGCAACAGTCCTAGAATAGGAAGTAGCAATTTGCTAATAATAAGATAGACGCTACTTCCTTATTTATACTTAGTCCTTATGCATATATAGAAAGGATATACGCCTAACTAAACCACCTAAACCCGAACATAACCTTTGCAACTACTCTACCTATAGCAACTACACTATCGGTTAAATAATTATACTATTATTATTATAAAAGCTCTACTCTTCTACGCGTTCTTTACCCTTACGTCTCTTCTTATTAGCAGCTTTAGACTTTTTAGCCGCGCGTTTATCTTTATAGAGTTTACTAGTAAAATAAGCGGCGTTCTGTTTATTATTAGCGGTTAGTAGCTATATAACACTAGCAATAAATTTACGTAATATAGTCTTGTTACTAAGAATAGCTTCCAATATTATATCCTTGTTAACTATACAATTTATAATTACCTTACAATCTTGCCCTAAGTAGTAAGCTTACTTTATAGCTTGCTCTTTATATATTAATAGGTATTATAGTTTAAGGAGTGTAATATATCTGCCGTAGTGTAAGGTATAGCCTATTCTAATAGTTCCTATTATTCTAATAATAATATATATTTTAGCCGAGACTAGATAAATAATCCTATTACTAAAAACAGTTATTGTTTCTTAGTAGCTATAAATAATCTCCTACCGGTGCTTAGCCTTTAGTAAGACCCGTAAATAGCAATATAGAACTCTAGATAGAACTTTCGTACCTATTTATATATAATTAGGTATATATAGGAAAACAAGATATAATAATAATCTTATCTTTTTTCTTCTTCTTACTATCCTAGTCCGTAGGGTTTTAAATAATTACCTAGTTATTTATATATATCTTGTTTAGAACTTTATTAAGGTAATAAAGCTTTACGCTAGTATTATACAATATATTAATATAACGTTTTATTAGCGAGTTACTACTATTATTATTAAACCAGCCTTTTTTATCCAAATTGTGCAAGTTTTAGCCTCTATTAAACTCCTTTTTAATCTTTATTAGACCTAAAAAGGAGTATACTAGTCTTATATAGTATTATAATGCCTTAAAACGGCCTATAGCTTATCCGATAGGATAACGCTAGTTAGGATATTTTTGTTCCTATTCTTACCTCTACTTTTCCTATTTTAACTATAGCACTACTCTAAGATTGTTAATAAAGGCTTTAATATCCTTAATAACCTTATCTTATTAAACCGGGTTAGGTAGAACGTAGTTTAACTAATTATTATAGTTAAGTTTTGGTAGTTTAATAAGTGGCTTGCTATTTAGACTAAGGTAATTACTAGTCTAATAAATTATAATAACCTCTAGAACTAGACCGAATTTATTAACTTAAGCCTAAATATTTACTAACTCTAAAGCTGATATAATATAATCCCTACCCTTAGTAGTCTGCTATCTCTAAAGTATATTAAACGTAAGCTAAATATTTCGCAGATTCTCTTTAGAGCAAACATTATAGGATATTTTAATTTCGTGCGAAGGGTTAATATTTATTTTTTAGTTTCGCCGTAGGAACTAAATATACGTTCCTAAATCGGCCGGGCCTTTTTTAAACGGAGTTCCGGATATAGCCTAGAGTATTAGTTACCCGTAAAGCCTATAAAGAGTAGTCTTATAAAAATAAGACTTTTTATTCTTAATTAAATAAAGTTTATTAATAACTACTATCGCTTATAAGATGTGACGAATATTAGGTATTCGCCGTATTACTATCTTAATAAAGATTTTCCGACTTCTGGGTAATTTATACTCTTCTTTAACCTTTTTAAAAATACCCAACTATATTAAAAATCTAGCCCTCAACAGATCTAGATATAGTTAGAATTATATATTATATATTATAGTGCTGTAATAAAGTAGACTAAATAACTACGTTGTGGTATAAAGAGGAGAAGAAGGTAAAAGGGGGTATTGTATATAAATAGTAGGGCCAGCCGCCAAGGCGCTAGTGGTGGGCCGGCTAACAGTAGGGAATAGTATAAGACAGTACGAGACAGTATAAAATAGTATGCGTTAGGTTAGTGCCGTAACAGTACTCCCCTCCCTAAGAGGTTTGGTCCCTAAACTAAATAAGTAATTTATTTTTGCTGTAAAGATATTACTTCCACTTACCGCTCTTAACCAAGCTAATAGCGATTTTCTATACTAGGTATAGAAAATCCTAATTGGTTAATTTAACGAATAAAGTTGGCGGAACTCTATACCGCCACTATATAGTACTTCTTAGCAAAAAACTAACTAATTAAATAACTTTAACCGGCGGTTAAAGTTCTATAAGATCTTAACTACCATAAATTATCTTTATAGTTGGCTACGGTTTTAATATAACTCCTCCTTATCTTATACCTAGTCTAGGGGTCCTGGCTTCTTAGGGTATTATTTATAAAACTTTAGTAGTGCGCACTCGCACCCTTTTAGGGATTTCTTAGGTTCTTAGGTTTCCTTATTATAATACTTCTACTTAATATAATATATTAAGCCGTGCTCGTCTACTTATTTATTATATATATTAAAGATCTTTTTAAATTCCTACTTGTCCGTAATATTGCCGTTATTATCCCTTTTAGCTATCTTACCTATAATATTATAACATTCCTCTTTATTAATATATACTTAACTAAAGATCTCTTTAGGGAACTAGAGGCGGACTTTTAAAGTATAAAAAGACTTATTAACACGGATATAGTCTAAGAGGTTAACTATAACTACTCCTCTATAGGCAGCTAGGATGGGCTAGGGTCCGTCCTAGTTATTATCTTACTTCCTCTTAGGCCGGTTAGTCTTTATATTTTTAAGGCTAACTATAACCATATTATCCTTTTTAAATATTATACCCTTATCTTGTTTTATATTAGCGTTATCTTTATAACATTACTAGGAGATATAAGCTAGGGCTTTAAGCTAGGTTAGGATGCGCTTAAAGCGGTTAGTAATAGTATTAGCTTATAGGTACTTTTTCTTTATATATATAGACAGGGCTAATAGCTAGGGGCCTACTGGTTTAATACCTAGATATAGGTTATAGCTATAGTTAGTAAAGAACGGTAAGATTTCCGTGGTCTTATTAACCTAGTTATTTATAGCAAACTTGGTAAAGGGGAGCCAATCTACCTAGTTATCTTAGGTAAAGCTTACGAAGGCGCGTAGGTACTTATTTATTGCTGCGTTAATAATCTTAGTTTAACCATTTATTTTAGGGTGCTATGCGGAGCTAGGGCTTAGGGTTACCTTTAGGCGCTAGTTTAGGCGACGCTAGAAGTTAAAAATAAATAAAGAGCCTTTATCGGAAACGATAGTATTTAGAGCGCCGTGTAACTTATAGATAGTATAGATAAATACTTTAATAAGCTCCTTAGTATTTAGGCTAGTAACAGGAATAAAGTGTCTTATCTTTATTAGGCGGTCAATAATAATAAAGATATATTTATATATTTTGCCATTACAAAGGCACTTAGGTAGGTTAACAACGTAGTTAATAGAGATATTGGTCCATAGGCGGACTAGTAGTTTTAGTAGTTTTAGGAAACTGGGCGGTGCTAAGTATAGGGTTTTTATGCGGAAGTAAAGAGCGCAGTCTCTTATAAAGGTAGCCGTGAACTATAAAATACCTAGCCACTAATATATTTAATTAAGGAGGTTTAGTGTCTTAACGCGGCCTAGGTAACCTATAGGGCCCAAACTATACATACGGTGTATAACTTCT